>Ga0256406_1000177_pt1 | contig 122410 bp, 80 predicted proteins | sample RumenRJG_03DNA_FD_185986 | JGI IMG/M metagenome (GOLD analysis project Ga0256406, IMG submission 185986) | Bovine rumen microbial communities from Lethbridge, Alberta, Canada - RJG_03 | ecosystem: Host-associated > Mammals > Digestive system > Stomach > Rumen | place: Canada: Alberta...
CAAAAAGACCTTTCGCTGAACAGTTACATCTGGGACTAAAGAGTGTGCCTCTCCGAGGCACGGAGTATGTTTTTTTGAAGCGAACAGACTGAAACAGTAAATATGGTTAGGACACTACACTAGTGTAGTGTCCTGATCATATTTACGTCTTTAATAGGTCTGATTCAAGTTTTTGAGGTTACTTAATGACGTGAATTATAAGGAATATAAGCGGCTTATGCCAATGTAGGGGTGGGGTTTATCCCCATCCTCCAAGGATTTAAAGGTGATTTCTTTCTCCCCCTTTTAGGGGAGATGGATGTGTTCTGCACTTGGAGGATGGGGATAAACCCCACCCCTACATTGGCGAAAGTCGCTTGCTTTACCCCAGACTGCACTAGCTCCGCTCGCTTTGTCTGGAGGTAACTATCAGCGCATGAAGTTGAAACCATGCCACTCGCTATTTTCTTTTTATCAAGAATTTAAGAATGACAGCGTCGCTCCTGTATTCGTCATAGAATACCCTTGAAGCAATACTCACACAGAGACACGGAGCCACAGAGTATCAGAGACGAGGTCCATATTAATATAGAGTTCACAGAGACGGCTTCGCCGTAAAGAGTTCACGAAGCGAGCTCACGCAGAATACACCGTATTCTCTTTAAGGCGAAGCCGTCTCTTTGCTCTGAGTCACGAGTGAGTCTCTGTGGCTCTGTGTGAGCCCTACAAAAATATCAAAGTACACTAATGTTGACTATCAATGCGTTACAAGCCTATCTTCCAAAAGTGACGAAGACAGGAAAAAATCTCTCATTCTCAAATTCTTGAGATAAAATAGTCAAAAAGACCTTTCGCTGAACAGTTACATCTGGGACTAAAGAGTGTGCCTCTCCGAGGCACGGAGTATGTTTTTTTGAAGCGAACAGACTGAAACAGTAAATATGGTTAGGACACTACACTAGGCACTGAGTAGTTACAAAAACTGTTCTATTTCATTTTCTTCTTGCAGATATCAAATTAATTGTGTAAGTTTGCAGATGAAACAAGAACCGACGCATTATGGAGCAGACGATGAGAAAATATCCGGTAGGCATACAGACCTTCTCAGAAATCATACGTGAGGGATATCTTTACGTCGATAAGACTGACCTTGTATGGCAGATGGCACACTATGCCAAGTTTATTTTTATGAGCAGACCGCGCCGTTTCGGTAAGTCGTTGCTCACGTCAACTTTGGAATCATATTTCAAGGGCGATAAGGAACTTTTCGAGGGTTTGAAGATTATGTCGCTCGAGAAGGAATGGACACGCTATCCCGTTCTGCACATTGACCTCAGCGTGACGAAAGGGCAGGACAATGCCGAAGGGTTGCGAGAGACGCTGATGTGGATGTTGGGACCGTTGGCAGAAGTCTATGGTCGGAAAGACGATGAGACTTCTCCGGGAAAACTTCTTACCGGTCTCATTCATCGTGCAGAGGAGAAGACGGGCCGTCAGGTGGCTGTCATCATCGACGAGTATGACGCCCCACTGCTCGACGCCCTCCACGACCAGGCCACCCTCGACGCCATGCGCAAGGTCATGCAGGAGTTCTACGTACCCCTTAAGGCCAACGAGGCACACATAAAGTTCTGCTTCATCACCGGTATCACGAAGTTCTCGCAGCTCAGCATCTTCTCCACCATCAACAACCTGGCAAATATCTCTCTTGAAGCAGCTTTTGCCACCATCTGTGGTTTCACGGAAGAGGAGCTGTGCACTACTCTGTGGCCTGATGTGGAGCGTCTGGCCTCTGTCCTTAAGATTACGCCTACGGAGATGCACGAGAAACTCAAACTGCGCTACGACGGTTATCATTTTGCCGCTGATGCCCCCGAGGTCTACAACCCGTTCAGTCTGCTGAACTGTTTCTTGCATCGCAGAGTGAACAACTACTGGTTTGCCTCCGGCACGCCGACCTTCCTCATCAAGCAGATGCAGCATTTCCACACCGACATCACCTCCCTCGACTCTCTCGACGTCCCGGAGTCGTCCTTCGACCAGCCGACGGAGAACATGAAGGATGCGCTGCCGCTGCTCTATCAGAGCGGCTATCTCACCATAAAGGACTATGACCCTGACACCGAGGCATACGTTCTCTCCATTCCGAACCAGGAGGTCCGTGTGGGGTATGTCTATGGACTGCTGCCCACGTATACCGGACTGAACAGTGGTGATGTGCAGATAGGCTTTGCTGCGAAGTTCTGGAAGGCTCTCAAGCAGTGCGACATCGATTTGGCCATGGGCCACATGCAGTCGTATCTCGCCGGTGTCCCCTACGTGGAGGGCTTCAAGCAGAAGCTTGCCGATGCCGCCACGAAGGAAGGGTTCTATGAGTACACCTTCTACCTCATCTTCTCCATGCTCAACGTCTACGTCCGCACGCAGGTGAAAGTAGCCGGCGGCCGCGTCGACATGGTTATCTTCATGCCCGACGCCATCTACGTCATGGAACTGAAGGTCGGCGACACGGCGCGCCATGCCCTTGAGCAGATAGACGCCCGCGGCTATGTCCGTCCCTATCTCTCCGACGGCCGCAAGGTTGTGAAGGTCGGCATCCGCTTCGATGCCGACAAGCACACGGTCGACGAGTGGGAAGTGGAGACGGAGCAGCGGTCGTGAAACTGTTTTTTTATCAGCCATCACTATCCCCCCCCAGGGTGCCCTCGCTTAGCTAAGGACTCCTCTGGCTCGCCCAAAAGCGGAGAATGTGTTTCTCGCAAAGCCGCAAAGAACGCAAAGCTTTCGCCAAGGATCTGTTCTTGTTATGGCTTACTGGCTGGTCTCCGTGACCAAGTACAGGTTAAAAGTGAAGAGGTACGACAATGTCAGATGGGACGAAATCATACGCATAGCGAGCACGCAGGTGCTTGTCACTGCAGAACTGAAAGCAGAAAACGGTGAGACCATACGGGTGAGGCAATGCACTGAGGCGGAAGAGAAGCTATCCAACATCTATCGCATGCTTGGAATTAATCCTCACTCACTTGGAAAAATAAAATCCGTGGTACGCCCAAAGCCACCCTCAAAAAAAGCCAATACAGAGAATCAATCAGTTACATGAGGTATATCTGCAATGTGGGTCAAACCCTTGGAGGATGGGGATAACCCCCACCCCTACATTGGGTTTCGCAGCACCGTCCCCTCACTGCTCATTGCTCACTGCTCATTTTTACAATACCCTCCATCAAGATGCAACATCGGTGAAGAATAGCTAAAAAATCTAAATAGCAAGTTTTAGGTCCAAATAAATTTGCGAGTTTGATTTTATGGCATTACTTTTGCAATTGGAAAAATAGCGGCTATCGGCACACCTCCCTATTTGTCGCCAAGTACACACAAAAGTATAAACTTATATCAACTTTTAATAAAAAACAAAATTATGCAGATTGAGAAAGTACATGCACGCGAGATCCTGGATTCACGCGGCAATCCGACAGTTGAAGTAGAAGTAACCCTCGACAACGGCGTTATGGGCCGTGCCAGCGTTCCGTCAGGCGCATCTACCGGCGAGAACGAGGCTCTCGAGCTCCGCGACGGCGACAAGAACCGTTTCGGTGGAAAGGGTGTCCTCAAGGCTGTTGCCAACGTGAACGATGTCATCGCTCCTGCACTTAAGGGCTGGAACGTACTTGAGCAGCGCGCCATCGACTACAAGATGCTCGAACTCGACGGCACTCCTACAAAGAGCAAGCTCGGCGCCAACGCCATCCTCGGTGTTTCCCTGGCCGTAGCACACGCTGCCGCTAACGCTCTTAACATTCCTCTGTATCGTTATATCGGCGGTGCAAACACATACACACTGCCTGTTCCTATGATGAACATCATCAACGGTGGTGCTCACTCTTCAGCTCCTATCGCTTTCCAGGAGTTCATGATCCAGCCGCGTAACTTCGCTTCTGAGAAAGAGGCTATCCGCTGCGGCGCTGAGGTCTTCCACGCTCTGGGCAAGCTGCTGAAGAAGCGCGGCCTCTCTACAGCTGTAGGCGACGAGGGTGGTTACGCTCCTGAGCTCAACGGCATCGACGACGCTCTGGAGAGCATCTGCCAGGCTGTCAAGGACGCTGGTTACGAGCCGGGTAAGGACGTTACCATCGCTATGGACTGCGCAAGTTCTGAGTTCGCTTACCAGAAGGACGGCAAGTGGTACTACAACTACAAGCAGCTCACCAACGGCATGCCAAAGGATCCTAACGGAAAGGAACTCGACGACGAAGGCCAGATCAAGTACCTCGAGGAACTCTGCAACAAGTATCCTATCGCTTCCATCGAGGACGGTCTCGACGAGAACGACTGGGAGGGCTGGCAGAAGCTTACGGCTGCTCTTGGCGACAAGGTACAGCTCGTAGGTGATGACCTCTTCGTTACCAACACCAAGTTCCTGGAGAAGGGTATCAAGATGCACGTTGCTAACGCTATCCTTATCAAGGTCAACCAGATCGGTTCCCTCACCGAGACTCTCGAGGCTATCGAGATGGCTCACCGTCACGGCTACAACACCGTAACTTCTCACCGCAGCGGTGAGACTGAGGACACCACTATCGCCGACATCGCTGTCGCTACCAACAGTGGTCAGATCAAGACTGGTTCTATGAGCCGCACAGACCGTATGGCTAAGTACAACCAGCTCATCCGTATCGAGGAGGAACTTGGCCCTGTCGCTAAGTACGGTTACAACCGTCTCGACCGTAGCCTCTAAGCTGAACGGCGACAAAAAAGTGTAAAATATTTATTTATACATAAAAATAAAAAAAGCTGCAAGCTGCGCATCTGGCCGGCCTGCGGCTTTTTTTATATATATTTGTTTGGGTGTCAGTTTTAGTTACTCAAGAGGTCGGAATAACGGAATGTAAACGGTGATGCGTAACCCAATGTAAACGGTGATGCGTAACCCAGTAGGGGTGGGGTTTATCCCCATCCTAACACCCGGCAGATGATATGAACAATTGGTGGGACCACGCTATGAGGATGGGGATAAACCCCACCCCTACATTGGCGGAGGCCGTTAGCGTTACACTGGCTACACCCGCTCCTTACAAACTGATAGAATCCAATGTAATTTCTTTACGGCGCAGCACATTAGCGTTTAAATGTATTCAACATCCCCTCCATTCGGAGGGGCTTGGGGAGGCTTCTTTCATTCTGTGGGGCTGCCAGGCTTCTTCTATTCTGTGGGGCTGCCAGGCTTTTGATGGGCTTTTAGGCTCTCCTCGACAGCTCCGACGCAAACAGCAGCACGATGAAATACCCCAGGAAAGGTATGATGAATGGCAGGGAGAGCATGCCGGTGTTGTCGGCTATGAGACTCATAAGCAGGAAGCCGCATCCGCCGATAGGCGTCATCATCAGCAGCGACGACGCACTCTTGGTGAGGTTGCCAAGGCCACGCAGGGCCAGCGAGAAGATCGTCGGGAACATGATAGCCTCGAAGACATAGTTGCCCACCAGCGCCACCATGGACACACGGCCCACGTCAAGCATGACGATGCCGATGCATGTCACGCTTCCAGCCGCACAGATGAAGAGCATGTGCTCGGCCCTCACCGTCCGCATTATCCAGCTGCCGGCGAAGCGTCCCACCATGAAGAAAGCCAGACAGCAGGTGAGGACGATGGATGCCATGTTGTCGTTCATCCAGCCTTCACCGGTGACATAGTTTATGAAATAGCTGTTGATGCTTATCTCCGCAATCTCGTAGGCAAGAAGGGTGAAAAGCCCGAAGGCAAACATCGGATGATGGCGGAAGAGCTGTATGATACGTGTCTCCTTCTCGTTGCGCAGTTCCTCCTCTGTCTTTTGGTGCTTTATCTCCGGCAGACTGACACGCGAGAAGACCACGGCGATGCCCAGGACGACGATGCCCAGGACGGTATACGGTATAACGATGTTTCCGCCGTTGTCTGTTCCGTCGAAGAGGAACTGGCCTATGAGCAGCGTGGCCGACAATGAGCCGAGACCGTTGAACGACTGCGAGAGGTTCAGGCGTGCCGTGGCGGTCTCCGGTGCACCGAGTTCCGTGACATACGGGTTTGCCGATGTCTCCAGGAAGACCAGTCCACAGCCTATGATGAACAGGGCGCCAAGACAGGCGTAGAAAGTGGCGGCCTCTGCACCTGGGATGAACAGCAGAGCACCAATGCCGAAGAGCGTCAGTCCGAAGATAACGCCCTGGCGATAGCCATGTCTGTTGATGAACCAACCCGCCGGTATGGCCATAAGGAAATATCCTAGATATGTCGTCACCTGTACGAGCGACGACTGCGTCATGGTGATGTCGAGTGAGTTCTGGAAATGCTTGTTGAGCACGTCGAGGATGGCGCGTGCAAACCCCCAGAGGAAGAACAGCAACGTCACCAGTATGAATGGTAGGAGATAGTTCCCGCTTGTTATCTTTGGTTTGTTGTTTCTCATTATCTTACCCTCTCTCCCTGATAACCTTCAGAATGTCGTTCTCCGTCTTGTCGAACGGTCCGGAGTGCTCGATTTTAAGCGTACACATCGCCGCGGCATAGCGTCCGGCATCCTCCGCATCGGCACCGAGGGCACGGCAGTAAAGATAACCGGTGGAGAAGGTGTCGCCGCAGCCCGTCGTGTCGACGACACACTCAGGACGGTATGCAGGTATCTCGTGGTAGCGTCCGCCGGCATAGATAAGTGAGCCGTAGCTGCCCAGCGTTATCACCACCTCACTGACTCCTGAGGCGGCAAGATGGCGGGCGACGGCACGTGCGTCGTTGTCGCCGTCGATGGTGTACATCTCGTGTTCATTGAGCTTTAGGATGTCGGTACAGGCGAGGATGCGGTCCTTGTCCCTGAAGTCGACGGCGATAACCCTCTCGCCGACGACCTTCCGGAGATAGCCCTGCACGTCTATCGAGACACGCCCTTTCGCTGCAAGCGTCTCTACGACCTCCGGCGGGAAGTCGTCGGCCAGCAGACTGCCGAGGTGGAAGACCTTAGCGTCGAGGGGACGTATGTCGTCGAGGGTGAACGCGTCGGCCGTGTCCAGCACACGCTGCGTGCGGTTGTTGGAGTCCGTGCCGTAGCTGTTCTCGAAGACCACCGTCCGGCGGCTGTGGTAGCAGACGGTGTCGACGCCCCCGGCCTTTATCCTCTCCACCTCACGGAGCTGGTCATCGCCGACCTTCGTAACGAGCTGGAAGGAGACCTTCCGAGGCAGATGGCTGATGCCTTCCGCCATATAGAATGATGTGCCGCCAGACATGTTCACCGTCCTCTCCGGTGTAACAATCCTGTCGCGCGTGATATGTCCTATGCTGCAAATGTCATACATTATATATATACTCTCTTTGAACTTACAAAGGTACAATATTTTTACGTTCTGCCATAGGATTATTGACAAATAGGCCAAACTTCTGTATAAATAGGATAATTCAAGCTCCTAAAGTTACATGAGTAGTTAACAATGAGCAGTGAGCAATTTCTTTATGGCGTAGCCCATTAGCGTCTAAATGTATTTCCTGCCCTTACCATATTTCTTGGTGGCGGTGGGCTGTGGTCGCCGATGGGTAACGTCATCTTCTGGGGAACACTCATCACCATGCTGCTCATCCTCACCGTCATACCCGTAAGCTACTGGCTCGCCATCGGCATCAATCAGCGATGGACCGAGGTGGGGAATGCCTACGCCGCACAGCAAAGCAGCATCTACAGCTATAAGGTCGCCACAAACCAGAAGTAAGAGCACCTGTAACTACTCCGCGCTCCAACTTGATAAAGTCATTAATTCCGTGTCTAGGAGAGACTAACTCTCAATAGCCCTTGGCAAATGAAGGGAGCGAGTGCAGCCTGGGGTACATGGTGTAAAGTGTCCCAAAGACTCTCACCCGATTGTGATGAAACGCTCACAGCTCGGGTGAGACTTTAATTATCCTTTCTTGTCTCTTTGGTCAAAAAACGCAGTTTATTTATTATATTTTGGGGAGGAATATAATATTTTATCCTTAACTTTGCGGAAAACTAATCACCGGATAAATTAAAGCAATCATGAAGAGACTGCTCTCTCTTGTTTTATTGACTCTTACTATGGCCGTGGCCAGCGGTGCTGACAGGAAGCTCAACTACTTTCCTGACGGCGACGCGTTCGTATGCATCAACGGCTCACACCTCTACTCACGCGCGCTCTATGGCAGCAACAACAGTGAATGGCGGCTGGAGACCAGCGACCGTCCTGTCTTCGCGACATATAAGAAGAACGGATGCCGTAACATCCGCTTCCGTATCACGGTCTTAGGAACGACGATGGCCCTCGACTCCACCGAATACTGTGAGGCCCGCTATGTGGGCGGACGGCGCGACTACATTCTCCGCGACCGTCGGTGGGGCAGGGGAGTGCTACGCCTCTCCGTCGTCGCCTTCCCCGACAGGGAGGGAGCGGCGTTCCGCTTCTCGGCCGACAGTCTCGGCAAAGTCGGCATAGAAGGCATCGTCAGTAATGTGCGGGGACAGCGGTTCAAACGTTATGGCGACCTGGGAACCAACGACAATCCTGCCGTGAGCTTCGGGCCACTGCCGGGCTCAAAGCCCTTGTCTGTTGTACCGGCGGTCATCCCATCAAAGAATCATCCACTTTATTTCCTCATCGATGACGACACGCTGTCCTGCGGCTCCACCCAGGCCTTTGCCCACCGCTATGCCGCTGCCGACGAGTACCGTCGCCACTTGGCCGAGAGCGTCGTCTTCGACACCCCGGACAGCTTCATCAATCCCGTGGGCGGCGCTATGGTGATGGCCGCCGACGGTGCTTGGGGCGGTGAGGTGTGGCTCCATGGCGCCGTGGGCTGGCGTATGCCGTTGCCGGGCTGGCGTGCGGCTTATATGGGCGACTTCCTCGGTATGCCCGACCGTCAGCGCTCCCACTTCGATGCCTACGCGCGGAGTCAGGTGACGGGGGTGCCGGTGACGCTCCCTCATCTCATGGACTCTGCCAACAACCTGGCACGCGGCGCTTACCGCTGGGGCACACCGATGTACAGCAACGGATATATCTGCCGCAGTCCGCGCAACAACCATCAGTTCCACCACTACGACATGAACCTCAACTACATCGACGAACTGCTCTGGCATTTCCAGTTTGATGCCGACACGGCCTATATGCGTCGTATGTGGCCGGTGCTGAAGAGCCATCTCGCTTGGGAGAAAAATACGTGGGACCCGGACGGCGACGGCCTCTACGACGCCTACTGTTGTATATGGGCCAGCGACGCACTGCAGTACAGCAGTGGTGCCGTCACCCATTCCTCGGCATATAACTATCGCGCAAACCGACTGGCGGCAAGGATAGCGGAGATTATCGGCGAGGACCCGAAGCCTTACCGCCGTGAGGCCGGCAGGATACTGACGGCGATGAACACACGGCTGTGGCTCGACGGCGCTGGTCACTGGGCGGAATATCAGGACTTCCTCGGCCTGCGCCGCGTCCATGATGATGCCGCGTTGTGGTCGGTCTACACGCCGATAGACTGTGGGGCCTGCACGCCTCTTCAGGCTTACCGTGCCACACGGTATGTCGACGCACGGATACCGCACTTCCCGTTCACCGTCGGCGGCCGACGCTATGCCACCATCTCTACGTCCGACTGGGCACCGTATGAGTGGAGCATCAACAATGTGGCAATGGCGGAGGTCAGCCACACGGCTCTCGCCTTCTTCAAGGCAGGACGGCCCAACGCGGGTTTCAACCTCCTGAAGAGCAATCTCCTCGACTTCATGTATATGGGCTCGTCGCCGGGAAACTTCGGACAGATATCGCAGTTCGACGCTAACCTCGGTGAGGCCTACCGCGACTTTGCCGACGTTACAGGCATCACCTCACGTGCCATCATCGAAGGACTCTTCGGCATAGAGCCACAGGCTCTCGACGGACGGTGCGTCATCCGGCCGGGGTTCCCATCGGGGTGGGACAAGGCACACATCCGTACGCCTTATCTGGAATATACCTACCGTAGAGTTGACGGCAAGGACCACTATACCATCCGCCAGCATTTCGCCAGACCACTGCAGATCGTCATCCGACAGAACACCGCCAACGGCTGTTATAAGGACACCATCCTCACTGCCGACACCGTGCAGACCGTCGTCATCGACACCGTAGCCTACAGGGAAGAGAAACCGGAGGAGTACACGATGACGGAGACGGCACAGGGAACGGCACTGGCTGACGTACGCGGTGAGGACTGCCGGACCATTGACATCGGGAAGTACTTCAACGCCTCTGTTACGGACATATTCAAAAACAGATATATGTCGCCGCGGTCACCGTACACCACCCTCGCTCTGCCCACACAGGGCATCGGCGACTGGTGCTCGACGAAGAAGACGGCGAACATCGACGACAGTGGACTGCGTGCCGCGGCCGCCAAGGGGGCGCTCTCCGTAGCCGGCATACCGTTCGTGAGTCCGGCTCGTGGACAGAATATCGTCTTTACAAGTCTGTGGGACAACTACCCGGACAGCATCGCCATACCACTCCGTGGCCGGGCGTCGCATGCCTATCTTCTCATGGCCGGTAGCACCAATCCCATGCAGAGCCATTTCGAGAATGCCTTCGTCAGGGTGGAATATGCAGACGGGACGAGTGAGACGCTGAGCCTCCGCAATCCCGCCAACTGGTGCCCTATAGAGCAGGACTATGACGACGGCACACCGGCGTTCATGCTCCCGAAGCCGCGTCCGTACCGTGTGGCACTGAAAACGGGCACGGTGAGCAGGACACTTGCTGAGGCCCTGGGCGTGAGGCGTGCGGAGAAGATCTCCGACAGCCCCACGTCGAAGGTGGCGCCACTGGTCATTGACGGCGGTGCCGCACAGGTCCTGGAGCTCTCCCTGAACGCGACGAAAAAACTCCGCCGCCTGGTTCTCAGGACGACTGCCAACGATGTGGTGGTGGGACTGATGGCCCTGACACTCCAAAGGCGCCACAAACTCTAAAAAAAAGCCTCCCCAAGCCCCTCCGAAAGGAGGGGATGTTGGATACATTTAAACGCTGGGAGTGTTGTGGCACAATCTAAATTATACGAGCTGATAGAGAAACATAACCTTTGCCTTATTCGACAAAACTTCTCTACTTTTCGTTCTTATTCGACAAAACTTCAGAAAAAACAGTTCTTATTCGACAAAACTTCAGCATTTTTATCCCTTATTCGACAAAACTTCAGAAAAAACAGTTCTTATTCGACAATATTCCTATGGTTTATGACTAAGTTCCTTTGCGTTCTTTGCGGCTTTGCAAGAGATTATATAATGCCGTTTACAGCCTCTCCGAGGCACTGGGTGCTGAGTTTTTCTCGCGGGGAAGCATAATCTCTCGCCAAGCCGCAAAGGCCGCCAAGGTGTCGTACGACTGCAGGGTGCGGCTAGGTAGGGTTAGGGGCCGTCCGTTATAAATATATGTCCTAGCTGCCGTCTGTTAGTTAAATATCACGATGCGTTTTAGCGGACGGCCCCTAACCCTACCTGGCCGCCCCTGCATCCGGATTAAATGGTGTAAGCACACTTTGTAAAACTATTAATGGATTTGAAAAACGGATTCTTGGCGGGGTCATTGCGTCCTCTGCGGCTTTGCGGGAAACGGAAAAACATATAAGGCGGCTGGCAGCCTTTCCAAGGCGCTGATAAATCTTTATGCCTCGTAGAGAGATGGCTATTCCCTTGACATACATTATCTTTTGCGGAAAAAGCGGGGGAACGATTATTCGGGATGGTTTTTTCTTTGTAATTTTGCACGACTGTTAGAAAACGATTGTGAAATGAAAGCACGCAGGATTGCAAAATACAGGATTATTCGTTGTCATCGATGGACCAAGGGCCATAAGAAGCCTCTGCTCATCATCGGCGATGTCCTTCTGTTGCTTCTGATAGTCTGGCAGCTGTGGCCCGTCTCCGAGGCGGAGGTCCGCCGCTGCCGTGTCGATATGGAAGTGGAAAGCTACTATGAGGTCCTTGCCGACGGCCGTCCCGTCTTTTTCTTCGCTGACGTCGACGACTCTATGAATATTCGCGGCGGTGCCGTCCGTCCCGACTCCATCGTAACCCATAAGGTGCAAGGTCCCGGTTTCTGGGTAAACAGAATTCCTTTTGTCCCCTCCTGCTTCGGGCGCATCATTACCTTCTCTGCAGCCAAGCCCAGCGAGATAGTAAAGCTCGACAGCGACCACCTTCATCGTTTCCTCTTTCAACAGTCCATCCGTTCCGACGACCGTCTGGCCGGACTGCAGAGGATGAAGAATGAGCTCACATATTACGTCCGCCGTCATGACATCGCCGACTACGGCTTCCTGCAGGTGGCGAAATATTCCACCGTCGTGAACCGTCAGGTCGACTCCCTGCAGCATGTCGTCGATACCCTGCAGAACATCAGTCCCAAGGCACGGCTCACCATCCGTTATGTCACCCGCTACCGTGCCGTGCGTATGACACTGTCGGGCGACAGCCTGAACCTCCGCTGTAATCTCCTGAAGACCTACAACGGCCAGTTCAGTCTCGTGCAGACTGAGGACAGCCATACACCGTTCTCCGTGCAGTCGCGGCTGAGCATCACCCGTGGCATGGAGGAGGTGCTGAAAGTCTCCTCACCCGACGGCGACAAGGGCATCGCCAAGACTTCGGACGGCGGAAAAGCCCAGGCTGCCAAGAGCCGTGTCGTTACATTATATATAGACTCCGTGGGTACCTACGTCGGTGAGGTGGGCAAGGATACCTGCCGTGCCGATACCGGACAAAATGCGGGGAGAGGACGCGGCTTCGGTCTTCTCGTGCCCAACGGCATGGGAAAGATGTACTATGATGACGGGGCCTACTATGAAGGCTTCTGGAGGAACGGAAAGCGCAACGACTTCGGCTTCTTCGTCTCGCCCAACGACTACCTCCAGGCCGGCACATGGAAGAACGATGTCTTCAAAGGCGAGCGCCTCACATACAACGCGAACCGTATCTATGGCATAGACCTCTCACGCCATCAGCACGAGCAGGACGGCAAGAAATACTTTATCGACTGGAGCAATCTCCGCATCACCGACCTGGGCAGTGCCACGAAGAAGACCGTGGAAGGAAAAGTCGACTATCCCATCTCGTTCTGTTATATAAAGTCGACGGAGGGCTGCACGGTCATGAACCCTTACTACGACAGCGACTATGAGATGGCACGGAAGAAAGGCATACATGTTGGGGCATATCATTTCTTCTCAACGACATCGCCGGGATACAAGCAGGCGTGGGAGTTCCTGAAGAAGACAAAGATACAGAAAGGCGACCTCGCGCCGGTCCTCGACGTGGAGCCCAACGACTGGCAGGTGAAGAGCATGGGAGGTGCAAAGGCTCTCCTGGATAATGTCAGCCAGTGGTTGAGCATCGTTTATGAGCAGACGGGCCAGCGCCCGATACTCTATGTCGGACAGACCTTCGCGCACCAGTATCTCATGCAGGCTCCCGACATCACCGGCAACTACCTCGTCTGGATAGCGCGCTACGGCGAGTACAAGCCTTCCTTGAAACTCGTGATATGGCAGTTGAGTTCCGACGGACGCGTAAGGGGTATCCACGGCAATGTCGACATCAATGTCTTCAGTGGCTACCGCTCAGAATACGATGAGTTTATCCGTAACCACACGATAAAGGGCAATGAACAATGAGCAATGAGCAGTGAGCAGTGAGCAATGAGCAATTAGCAATGAGCAATGCTCAATTAGTAATTAGCAATTAGCAATGAGCAATTTCTTTACGGCGTAGCCCATTAGCGTTTAAATGTATTCAACATCCCCTCCTTTCGGAGGGGCTTGGGGAGGCTTTCTCCCCTCCATTCGGAGGGGCTTGGGGAGGCCTTGAGGGGCTGTCAGGCTTCTATCTCCCCACTCCCATAGCACCTATGGTGCTCCTCGTCATATACGACGCAGAACTGCCCCGGTGCCACACCGTGTATCTTCTCGTCCGAGTGGATAATGTAATGGTGGTCGCCGTTGCTGTCGGCGGGCAGGACCTCCACACTTGCAGGATGGTAGTCGGGTGTGTGGCGTATCTTGAACGTTATCCTCTCCGGCAGCGTGTCGATGCCTTCAGTCAGGAAGTCGAAGCCATGGATGGTAAAATCCCTCTTGTAGGCCGTCTCAGGGTCATAGCCATGGCTGACGTAGAGGATGTTTTTCTCCACGTCTTTCTTCACCACGAACCACGGTCCACCGCCGAGGCCGAGGCCCTTGCGCTGTCCTATGGTGTGGAACCACAGTCCTTTATGCTCTCCAATCTTCTTTCCCGTCTCCAGTTCTATGATGTCGCCAGTCTTCTCGCCGAGGTAGCGGCGCACATATTCGTTGTAGTCGATGTTGCCAAGGAAGCAGATGCCCTGTGAGTCCTTGCGGCGGGCGTTGATGAGATGTTCCCTTTCGGCTATCTCGCGCACCTCGTCCTTGACGAAATGGCCGATGGGGAAGATGGCCTTCTTCAGCTGCCACTGATAAATCTGTGCGAGGAAGTCGGTCTGGTCCTTCACCGGGTCGGGACTCGTGGTGAGCCATTTGCGTCCGTCGATAATCTCCGTCTGTGCGTAGTGGCCGGTGGCTATGAGGTCATAGTCGTGGCCGCGCTTACTGTCGAAGGCACCGAACTTTATCAGACGGTTGCACATAACGTCGGGGTTCGGGGTGAAGCCGGCGCGCACCTTGTCCATAGTGTATTTCGTCACCTGACTCCAGTATTCCTTATGGCAGTCGACGACCTCCAGCTTGCACCCGTATTTCTTTGCCACGGAGGTAGCCATCTCCAGGTCTTCCTCGGAGTTGCAGTCCCATTCCTCTTTCTCCTCCGGTCCTATCTTTATGTAGAAACAGTCGGGGTGTATGTCGTGGCATGTCAGCTCGTGCAGTACCACGGAGCTGTCGACGCCTCCTGAGAGCAGGAGGGCGACGCGCTTGTCTCTTATCTTGTCGTAGTCAATCATTCTTATTCTTCTTTCTTGATACCTTTATACGGTCGAAGCCCATGCCGTAGACACCGCTGACGGCGCTCTGGCTGACGAAGGCCTTCGGGTCTATGTCGTTTACCACTTGGAATATCCCACGCGACTCGGAACGGCGGGCGATGACGAAGAGCATTCCCACGGGCTGTCCCGTGTAGAAGCCGTGGGCGTCGATGACGGTGCATCCGCGGTCTACGTCGTTGTTTATCGCCTGACCTATCTCCTCCCATTTCTGTGAGACGATGAAGAACTGCACCGAGGAGCGTGCTCCATTGACGACATAGTCGACGAGGTAGCTCATCACAAACAGTACGATATATCCGTAGATGACTTTTTCCCATGACCCTAAGACGAGGTAACCCGACGTGATGACACACAGGTCGCAGGCCAGGATGACATGTCCCAGGGAGTAGTCGCGGTATTTATGCACCATGGCGGCGATGACGTCGGAGCCTCCCGAGCTCGCCCCGCACTGCAGTGCCGCTCCCATGCCCACTCCCATGAGCACGCCGCCCATCACACAGGCCAGGAATGGCTGGTCGGCGAAGATGATGTTCCCCGCCAGGGCATGCTGAAGGAAGGATGTGCTCAGCGTGAACACTATCACGGCCCATATCGTCCGGACACAGAAGTTCCAGCCCAGCACTATCAGTGCGGCGATGAGCAGCAGGGCGTTTATCACGAAATAGGAGTACTGCACCGGGATGCCCAGTCCCCACAGCATCAGTGAGGAGATACCGGCCACACCGCCGATGGTGATGTGGTGTGGCAGCAGGAAGGCGCACCATCCCAGCGACCCGGCAATCATTGCGGCCGTGATGATGATGTAGTCTCTTACGATGCGTAATTTATTCTTCTTTCTACGGTCTGTCATTATACATTATATATATCTGTATATAACTGAGCCGGACGGCAGTCGTCCACTCCCACCATCGCGGCCCGCCAGTAAGTTTGCTGCAAAGGTAATAAAAAGAAATGAGGATTTATTAATTAGTAATGAGGAATTAGCAGTGAGCAGTGAGCAATTGTGTGGATGTTAGTGATTTTTCCCATCCTCCAAGCGAAAGAGACCTCTGTCACCCAATGTAGGGGTGGGGTTTATCCCCATCCGCCAAGCTCCACAGTGACTTACAGCCTCGGAGAGGCTGACTCTCAGTAACCCCAGGCTAAGCGAGCGAAGCGAGTGCAGCCTGGGGAAAATAGATGGTGGAACCAACTCCGTGCCTCGGAGAGGTACAGACACGTAGTGTGTATCAAGATGTCAAATGGTTTTCCTCTATTTAGAGGATAGATGTTTGGAGATAATAGATGCACACTTCGTGTCTGAACCTCTCCGAGGCTCTGAGTGGATACTTTGTCATCGCCCACACCCCAGGCTGCGCTCGCTCCGCTCGCTTAGCCTGGGGTTACTGAAGAGTGTGCCTCTCCGAGGCACTGATTATGTCTTTTTGAAATCGTGCTGCGAGACCAATGTAGGGGTGGGGGTTATCCCCATCCTCCAAGCGAAAGAGACCTCTGTCACCCAATGTAGGGGTGGGGTTTATCCCCATCCGCCAAGCTCCACAGTGACTTACAGCCTCGGAGATTCTGACTCTCAGTAACCCCAGGCTAAGCGAGCGAAGCGAGTGCAGCCTGGGGAAAATAGATGGTGGAACCAACTCCGTGCCTCGGAGAGGTACATACACATAGTGTTCATCATTTATACCCTAATAGTTGTCTTATAGGACTATTGGCATATAGCTATATATAATGTACACACTACGTGTCTGAACCTCTCCGAGGCTCTGAGCTGACACTCTCCTTTCGATTTATCCCCCAGACTGCGCTCGCTTCGCTCACTTAGTCTGGGGTTACTGAGAGTGTGCCTCTCCGAGGCTGTGAGGTATCCATTCAGTGCGTGGTGTCTGACGGCTGCAGGGTGCGGCCCTTGTGGCCGTCCGTCATAAATTCAATATTCATATGTTTGCGGACGGCCACAAGGGCCGCGCCCTGCAGCCGTCGGTCTGACACGGATATTTTATTTAGCGTTTGGAGTCTGACCGTACCCTGCAAGCGGATTACATTCGCTTGTACTTCCTCTCCGAGGCTCTGAGCTGACACTCTCCTTTCGATTTATCCCCCAGACTGCGCTCGCTTCGCTCACTTAGTCTGGGGTTACTGAGAGTGTGCCTCTCCGAGGCTGTGAGGTATCCATTCAGTGCGTGGTGTCTGACGGCTGCAGGGTGCGGCCCTTGTGGCCGTCCGTCATAAATTCAATATTCATATGTTTGCGGACGGCCACAAGGGCCGCGCCCTGCAGCCGTCGGTCTGACACGGATATTTTATTTAGCGTTTGGAGTCTGACCGTACCCTGCAAGCGGATTACATTCGCTTGTACTTCCTCTTCGAGGCACTGGGTGGACACTATCCTTTCATCTGTCCCCAGACTGCGTTCGCTTCGCTCACTTAGTCTGGGGTTACTGAGAGTGTGCCTCTCCGAGGCACCGTGTGTAATCCCCTATCAGCTTATCTGGCTGCGCTCATTCTACGAGAACCTCTGTCACCCAATGTAGGGGTGTGGATGCACTTACAGCGCAAGTGTACTTCACCTATATTTGTGTATATTTTTGATATGCTATTCCTTCTCCCCCGCCTTCACTTTCGCACGGTATTCCGATGGCGACATACCCGTTTCTTTCTTGAAGCATTTAGAGAAGTATTTCGGGTCGGTGAAGCCCACGGCATAGGCTATCTGCGAGAAGCTGTCCTTACTCTTGGTGATAAGCTCCTCAGCGCGCTGCAAGCGTATGTGGCGAACAAACTCTACGGGTGGCATGCCCACTATCGACTTCATCTTGCCATAGAAGGCTGTGCGTCCTAGGTTAACGGCCTGGGCGATGTCGTCCATCTTGAGTTCTGAGTCGCCGATATGCTTTTCGAGGAATGCCATGATCTTGTCCATCAGCACCTTGTCCTGGTCGATAATCTCCGGTGAGCTCAGCTTGAATTCTGTTCTGCTTCTCTCTTCCTTAGTTTTACTGCCCTGCTGCGACAGCTCCACGAGTACGTCCTGTTGCAGACTGCGCCGCCGTGCTATGATATTAGCCACCCGCTCCTTAAGATATGTCGCCGAGAACGGCTTGGTGATATAGTCGTAGACGCCCTCACGAAGCCCCTGCAGGCGGTCGGTCATCGACGCCTTTGCCGACAGTATGACGATTGGGATATGGCTTGTGTTCTTGTCCTGCTTGAGCTCATGCACCATCGTCATGCCGTCCATGACAGGCATCATCACGTCGGTGATGATGAAGTCGGGCATCTCCGAGCGCGCTTTCTCCAATCCCTCCTGTCCGTTCTCGGCAGTGATGACGCTATAGTCGGAAGAGAGGATGGTGAAGAGAAACTGACGAAGGTCGCGCGTGTCCTCTACGACAAGCAGCTTCACGTCGGAATTAGTTGGCGTGGTACCGGCTTCTGTGGCAGGGACATCGTTGCCGTTGATGTGTTCCGTCACATTGTCGTCGACAAGATAGTTGTCGGGGTTATGGTCATAGTCAAGCATCTTGTTTACCAGTGTGAGCATGTTGTCGCTGTTGCGTCTCACCATGCCCAGCAGCTCCTGACCACGGTCGGAGAGCTTTTCGCTTTTCATCACTTCCGTCACCGGTCCGCCGATAAGTGTGAGTGGCGTGCGCAGCTTATGTCCGATGTTTGTGAAGAACGTGGTCATCATTTCCCTCATCTCTGTCTGCATCTGTATGCGTTTTTTCTGTCCGTAGAGATAGAAGGCGATGAACACCAGTCCGCCACCTATTATAATATATAGGAGCCATCCCATCCACGACTCCCAGAAGGTGGGCTCCGCATAGATGTTCAGAGCGCGTATGTTGTTCTGCCAGACGCCATCGGCATTGGTGGAGCGGACCAGGAGACGCAGATGACCGTGGGGGATATGGCTCAGCGACGCGCTGTGCCCGTTGTCGACGTATGTCCATTTCTCGTCGTTTCCCTCGAGCATGTAGGCATAACGTATGTGCCTGTTGTCGGAATAGTCGAGCGCGGAGAACGATATCGTCAGTGTGCGTTTATTGCTGGGGATACGCAGCTCCCGGATGTTGAGCAGAGAGTGCGACTCGGTGTCGCCCTGGTACTGTACCGCCGTGAAGATTATCTTAGGGACGAAGCGGCTCTTCACCATGTCGCCCGGCTTGAAGGCGAGGAAGCAGCCGTTGCAGCCCACCAGCAGGCGCTGCCCCACGGCATCCCATACGGGCTTGGCCTAGGAGAACTGCTCCACAGAGCCGATGTCGCCGGCATTATAGACGGCGACACCGCCATGGTAGGGAGAATACTTGTCGATGGAGCCTTCCCTTACAAGCCATATATTGCCGTTTCCGTCCTCGACAATCGACTGTATGAGGCCCTCGTTGATGTTTGCATCGCCGATGGTCTTGAACTTGAGGTTGTCGTGCAGCAGGCTTCTCTCAGTGTTGGTCTGCAGGTATCCGCGCATGGTACACACATAGACGGTGCCACTGCGGCTGACGAGTGTCTGCAGGACGTCTGTTCCAGCCAGCGACGAGGTGTCGCCGGAGATATGTGTGGAGGTGTGGAACTGTATGTCCTGAGGCTTGGAGAAACGGTCGCTGAACGTTACTATACCGTCGGTCGTGGCGACAATCATATCACCGCCCGCCGTATGTGTGATGCGCCGTGTAAACTGATATTTTTCCCGTGGGTAGCGCCTCAGGAGATTGTTACCGTTGATGAACCGTGTCTTGCCATCCTGCTCTTCCACGAGGTTAACGCCTTGTCCGTAGGTAGCCACCCAGAGCCGTCCCCGTGTGTCCTCACAGATGTCGTAGATATTGTCGTTGCTCAGGCTCCATTTGTCTTTTGTGTCGTGGGAGAAATGTCGTACGCTTGTGCCGTCGATGCAGTAGAGGCCGCTTTCCTTTCCTCCGACCCAGATGCGTCCGCGCTTGTCCTCGAAGATTGTGTAGACGCGCTTGGCGAAAGCTACGGGTGTCGTCTGCAGGCTGCCCGACGGAGCGACGTATCCTTTCAGATTGAGGTTACGGTCATAAACGGCAAGCAGACCGTTATACTGCCCCGCCCATATATTGCCGGAGTGGTCTACGCACAGTGCCCGCGTGTCTATTCCCGGTGTGGTGACGATGCGCTGCACATGCCGCATGCGGAAGTTCACCTCCGTGAGGCTGTGTTCACCGGAGAACCAGAGGTTGTTCTGGCTGTCGACGAAATACTTCTTTATAACCGGGATACACTGTCCGGGAACGACGTTGTCGTCAAGAGGGTAGGGCACCAGCGTGTGGCTGCCCTCATCGTAATAGCAGAAGGTGCCGCCGGTGGGTACCATCCATACTGTGCCGTACTCGTCCTCATGAAAGAAGGGTGTCGAGCTGGTGGTGAGCTCCTGTGGTGTCCGTGGTAATGCCTGCAGGTGATAGGTGCTATTTCCGTCGCGCATGTCTACGCCCTCCGTCGCGCTGAGCGTCCACACACGGTGGCGGCTGTCCACGAAAGTCCTGCTCTCCGACTCCAAGGTGAACGGGTTGCGTTTGCCGCCTCTCGCTTCCTGCATGGCTTTCTGCTTGGGGAAGTCGTTGTAGATGGTTATGCTGCCGTTGCGCTCCTCGTCTGATGTTGCTGAGGCGTAGCCTTTGTCGTCGATGCGCAGCGTCAGACCGGTGTCGTGCTCGCCGGTAACCCATGTCGTGCCGTTGTCGAGGGAATATATCCATCTGAACTGAGCCGGCTTCTTCAGACGTGACGCTATCAGCGCATTGATGTCGACATACTGGCATAGATGTGTGTCGAAGAGATAGAGCCGCCGGTCATAGGTGATTACCCACAAGTTGCCGGCGGTGTTGGGCTCAAGGTAGAGTATGCGGTTGTTCGACAGCATGTCGCCGCCTCCCGGTGTGCCACGGAAGGTGGTGAAGCGGTAGCCGTCGAAATAGCACAGTCCGTTCCATGTCCCGAACCACATCAGGTCGTCGGAGGTCTGCGTAATTCTGGAGATGATATTGGCAGTGAGACCATCGTAGAGTGAGAAGGTGCGCACGTCGCAATATGGCTGGGCTGTCGTGTGGGCAACTCCGGCAATGGCAAATATGAGTAGGAGTAAGGTTCTTATCATAGGTAGTCTTTAGATATATCACGTGCAAATTTAACAATTCTGCGCGATATATACAAAGAATGGACAGAAATTGTCATAGGGAAAATAAGCTTTCTGATTATATTGTTTTTAAGTTACTGAAGCCACTAAGCAAAATGATTTTTTATTACAAAAAGTTGTATGGAAAATTCGACAATCTAGGAGTTAAAATCGCTTAAAATGTAAAGAAAAAGACGGGTCCTTAGGGCTTGATTTGTAAAAGCATAGGTTTTACGAGGTAAAACATATGGTTTTACCTCGTAAATGTACTACACTTACAACGCAAGTAAGCCTTACTTTTGGGGTCAAAATGGGCGATTTTCGAGTCGAAGGAAATGACCTTGTTGGTAACATCTTGGTTATCAGGGTGATACAAAACGGTCAAATTTCGCGTATTTGACACCGTAATCGGTCGTCGTTCAGAATAATCGAAATATGAAGGGAGTAAATTGTCATATTACATTACAGATTACCTGGTGCGATATTTCCTATTCGCAGAAATCGTTTCCTCTTGCAGGGTACGGCTAGGTAGGGTTAGGGGTCGTCCGCTAACAAATGAAATGTCGCCCGTGTGCAGGGGCGGCCCTCGTGGCCGTCCGTTAACAAGAGTCTTCCGAGGAGTGCGTACCCAATTTAATCCGGCTGCAGGGGCGGCCCTCGTGGCCGTCCGTTAATAAGAGTTTTGAGCGGAGTACGTACCCAATTTAATCCGGCTGCAGGGGTGGCTAGGTAGGGTTAGGGGTCGTCCGCTAACAAGCACATAGTGATATATGACAGAGAGCAACAACGTCATGTATATTTTATGACGGACGGCCACTAGGGCCGCACCCTGCAGTCGTACGACACCATCGCGACCTTTGCGGCTTGGCGAGAGCTTTTTTGCGGCGAGTGCGTACCCAATTTAATCCGGCTGCAGGGGCGGCCCTCGTGGCCGTCCGTTAATAAGAGTTTTGAGCGGAGTACGTACCCAATTTAATCCGGCTGCATGGGCGGCTAGGTAGGGTTAGGGGCCGTCCGCTAACAAATGAAATGTCGCCCGTGTGCAGGGGCGGCCCTCGTGGCCGTCCGTTAATAAGAGTTTTGAGCGGAGTGCGTACCCAATTTAATCCGGCTGCAGGGGCGGCTAGGTAGGGTTAGGGGTCGTCCGCTAATAAGCACATAGTAATATATGACAGAGAGCAACAACGGCATGTATATTTTATGACGGACGGCCACTAGGGCCGCACCCTGCAGTCGTACGACACCATCGCGACCTTTGCGCCTTGGCGAGAGCTTTTTGCGGCGAGTGCTCACTCAATTTAATCCGGCTGCAGGGGCGGCCCTCGTGGCCGTCCGTTAACAAGAGTCTTCCGAGGAGTGCGTACTCAATTTAATCCGGCTGCAGGGGCGGCTAGGTAGGGTTAGGGGCCGTCCGCTAACAAATGAAATGTCGCCCGTGTGCAGGGGCGGCCCTCGTGGCCGTCCGTTAGTAAGAGTTTTGAGCGGAGTGCTCACTCAATTTAATCCAGCTGCAGGGGCGGCTAGGTAGGGTTAGGGGCCGTCCGTTAACAAACGCATAGTGATATATGACAGAGAGCAACAACGTCATGTATATTTTATGACGGACGGCCACTAGGGCCGCACCCTGCAGTCGTACGACACCATCGCGACCTTTGCGGCTTGGCGAGAGTTTTTTGCGGCGAGTGCGTACCCAATTTAATCCGGCTGCAGGGGCGGCCCTCGTGGCCGTCCGTTAATAAGAGTTTTGAGCGGAGTACGTACCCAATTTAATCCGGCTGCAGGGGCGGCTAGGTAGGGTTAGGGGCCGTCCGCTAACAAACGCATAGTGATATATGACAGAGAGCAACAACGGCATGTATATTTTATGACGGACGGCCACTAGGGCCGCACCCTGCAGTCGTACGACACCATCGCGACCTTTGCGGCTTGGCGAGAGATTTTTGCGGCGAGTGCGTACCCAATTTAATCCGGCTGCAGGGGCGGCCCTCGTGGCCGTCCGTTAATAAGAGTTTTGAGCGGAGTACGTACCCAATTTAATCCGGCTGCAGGGGTGGCTAGGTAGGGCTAGGGGTCGTCCGCTAACAAGCACATAGTGATATATGACAGAGAGCAACAACGTCATGTATATTTTATGACGGACGGCCACTAGGGCCGCACCCTGCAGTCGTACGACACCATCGCGACCTTTGCGGCTTGGCGAGAGTTTTTTGCGGCGAGTGCGTACCCAATTTAATCCGGTTGCAGGGGCGGCTAGGTAGGGTTAGGGGTCGTCCGTTAATAAGAGTTTTGAGCGGAGTGCTCACCCAATTTAATCCGGCTGCAGGGGCGGCCCTCGTGGCCGTCCGCTAAAACGCATAGTGATATATGACAGAGAGCAACAACGTCATGTATATTTTATGACGGACGGCCACTAGGGCCGCACCCTGCAGTCGTACGACACCATCGCGACCTTTGCGGCCTTGGCGAGATTTTGTCTATATGTGTATAGAATGTTAATTATTACTGTGCAGTTAACAAATTATACATATTTCAGAAACAATATTTTGCACAAACTTATAATAATTACTATAATTTTGCATGCAGAAACCTGTTCAGCCTATGACATTATAAATATGTGTGGATGTGTAGAAGGCGCTTGCCGCCTTCTTCCCTCCATCAAGAAGAAATGAAGAAAATTATTAGAGAGTATCTTCGAAATATTTAAAACTTATCGGAAACGAACATGAAACAGAGTTTACTAATTAGACATCTTCGTCCACTGCTTATGACCGTCTTGGCAGTCGTAGCGGGAGCTGTGCCCTGCACTTCCCTCGCCGACACTGCCAATGACACTGGTTCATCAGCGACTACGAGCAATGAGACCGATGCCAAGAAGGCCACGGCGACATTCTCCGCCGACGGCAGTACTTTGGTTATCACCGCCTCCGGCGACATCACTGACTATACTTCGACCGTGCAAACACCCGTCAAGCGCACATTCACCAATGCCGCCGCAACGAAGATCACCACACAGCAGAACACCTCTTCTTTCGTGAAGGCAGGAGACGAGTATTATACATATACAACATATTATGAGGCCAACGTGAAATATACTCAGGTGGCATCAAGCGATGTGAGCACTTATATCTCCGGTCCTAGTTACGCGTGGAGGTCCGACGTAAAGACAACGCTGGGAGGAATGTCCATGTATAGCGTAACTTATGACGATGGTGTATGGAAAGCAAACTCAAAGGAGTCTGACTTTAATTGGCTTGCCCCCAATAAACTTGTATATATTTTCAGGAGGGTAATGACCTGCAGTTACTGACGAGATTTAATAGATTCAAGAACCTTAAAAGAGCATTGGCTCTTTAGATTGTCGATATGACAATAGCATAGATGCTATTTCTGGAACAGGTACTTTCAATAGCTCCTTAGGTTCTAGTTTGTGTAACCCACCACCATATTCGCGTCCGTGACTAACGAGCGAACCACTAGGAATTGCGTTTAGAGCCTTCCAAACATCATTCAATACCTTCGGATCTTTCAAGTATCGTGCATATTCCTTTTTGGGATAGAGAAGGAGATAGACATTAGTGGTTATAGCATCTGACAAGTTAAGAATAAAACGGAACATTCGTTTAGATTTATCGCCTCTTCCCATATAAGGTACAATAATAGGTGCCGGTTTTCGTTCCTCACACGAATACCAAGGAGTACGTCGTCTACAAATATATCCTTTATTTACTTCGTTACGTTCACCTTGCTCAATATAAGCGTACACTCCAGGGTAGTTGTCTCTCAACACAGACTTGGAGACACTACATGAGAATAGAAAAAGTTCTTTTTCTGAAAGTTTATCCTTCAAAAGTTTGAAATTAATAATGTCTTTGTCCACATATCTTGGACTTGGCAATACTGGTCGTAAGAAATTAGATGGTATGTCATATCGATCTACAGTCTGACGATTGATAATGAAGAAATGATTGTCACCTGTAGCAATACCACGTTTGACATCAAAGAAGTTGCCGAGACAATAAGTTTGATCCTCTTTTTCGTTTGTATGATATTCTTTGAATAGCGGAGACCATTTCGCATTGGCTTGAAGCATGTGACGTTTAATTATGATCTTTTGAGAAGGCTTATTGATGGATGCCCCAGTAGTAAACAATATATCGTCATCAGTAGGCTTGGTATTACGGAAAAAAATAACGGTAGAACTAACAAGAGCATCGTCAAATTGCATGTCATCAGCCTCAAAGCGGTGAACACGAAGGAGCTGTACATGTTCTGTAAGAAATTGTTTAACTGCACTGCCATAATTGACATCCATAAATTCAGTAGGTATCAACCAACACGACACCCCTCCTTCTACCAGCCACTTCTTTGACAGAATAAGAAAATAACAATATAGTCCGGCAAGTCCAGAAATTTGTATACCTGTAAGTTTAAGAATCTCTTTTTGGAGAAGGACTTTGCGTTTAGGATCAATTAAATGGTGCCGTACGTAAGGAGGGTTAGCGACAAGAAGGTTGAATTTATCTTCGTTCTGTCTTGCTGTCAAGAAATCTTCATTACGGAAGCTAATGTCATAATCCTTCCATAGAAGGCAAGCGGCTTTATAGAAATCGTGGTCTATTTCGAAAGCGAGCGCATGACCGGCTTGAGGTCCAAAAGTACGAAGGAAGGCATCATAGAATGCGCCAAGTCCAACGGAAGGCTCAAGGAATTTTACGATATCATTATGGCAAAAGTTTTTGACTTCCTTCATAATGTCTAGTGCTAAAGAGTCTGGGGTAGCAAACTGCCCCATCATATTTCTCTCTTTTTGTGAATGTTTGCCATCAATTTCCTTCTGCAAACGTATTCGCAATGATTCTACCTCTGTTAATTCTGCTTTCATATTCCTGCCTTTTTAAAATCGTCTACACGATGTTCCCATATCCAGTCAATACCTTCTGCAGCTTCATAGCCTAAATAACCGCTATCGAAATAACCGCACAAAAACAGAATGAAATCTACATTATTGCCATATGTCGCTTTCAACAGTTTAACTTTTTGCGCCTCTTCTTTCCGCCGTTTGTTGGTATTTGTAAAGTCGCCAGCAGATTTGCACTCAATAAGCAAGGGAAAGGTCCCCAAAACATTACTTTTGCGCTTGACGACCACATCAATAGGTATGTTTACAAACATTTTTGCCGTCTTTGCAGGTACGTTGAGATGATAAGTGAAAGTGCCGTTAGGCATTTCCTCAACAGAATGAACATTTTGGGTTTCAATAAAAGAGTAACCTTTTGATGTGAGGTAAGAATTTATGACAGACAATTGCCGTTTTTCTTGCTCGTTACGTATTATTGGGTTGGACAAAGTACCGCAAAGACGATCAGCGACAATCCATTCTGCTATCTTCAAAGTTTCTTCTTCAGGTTTTTTCCCGTTCCGAGCCATGGAAAAAGTTCCCTATCAAGCAACTTGTTGATAACTGTTAAAATCTTTTCAAGGTTGTAATCAATATCTTCTTCTGTCATCTTTGATGGTAATTTACCTTCTTCCAAGCTTTTTAGCAACGATGGTTTGATGCCTGCAAATCCAACCAAACGAGCCATAGCAAGAGGCGGAGTGGTAGCCATGCGTAGTGTGGTGATAATTGATGGAGTTTCTTTCAGTTGCTGGACGGAAAAATGAAGATAGTCAGTTTGCATTATAACATTGCCGACGACGTTCATAGCTTCTTTACGCTCTCTGATATAAGTTGCTGGAGCAAAATTGAGAAACCAATCATTGTACATACGAACTGAATTTCGCGTGTCATCATTCCATTTGTCTGGTTTATTTCTGTTGATTAGTATCTTTTTTGATGCCATATGATGTTAAATTTGTTCATTCGTACTTATTTAATGCTAATAAACTTTTTACTATAACTGTTATATTTATTTTGCATGATACTGTTTTATGATAATGCAAATATACTCACTTTTTGCATATTTGACAATTCTAAACTCTAAAAAAATATGAATTACTATCAATTTCTCAATTTAAGCATCATGAACAACACGAGCACCTAATACAATGTCCTTAGGTGCTCGCAAGAAGAATAATCCGTTTATTCCTGATGTTTTCTACGCCATATCTTCAAGGTCTTTGGATTTTTCTCCTTCATGTAGTTGCCGAAGTCGATGGCTCCTTGCTGCTCTTTGGCTTGGGTCTCCATCTTCTCACGGTAATCACTGGCCTTGGAGTAGCCCATTGCCGCGAGGACAACAAGTTCACAGATGATGATGCCAGCAAGCACGCCGCATGGAATAGCCCAATCTATAATAAATGTTTCTGTTTTGCGCAATAATTATAGTAATTCAAGTTTCTGAAGTTACTTCAGAAACTTGAATTAGACCTATAAGAGACGTAAATATGATCAGGACACTACACTAGCGGGCCAATTATTCTCTGGTATAAGGATTTATATATGACTCATTTCTACCCTCAGGTGGAAAAATTTTTCTTATATTGTACGTTTTTACCCTATACCATATGTGTATAGAATGTTAATCATTGCTGTATAGTTAACAAATAATACATATTCCAGAAACAATATTTTGCACAAACTTATAATTATTACTATAATTTTGCACTCAGAAACCTGTTCAGCCTATGACATTATATATATGTGTGGATGTGTAGAAGGCGCTTGCCGCCTTCTTCCCTCCATCTTTAAAGAGTCAAATCATTAGAGAGTATCTAAGCAATATTTAAAACTTAATGGTCAGATGGTAAGCCGCAGTGGAGATACGTCATGTCTCAGTCGCGGAGTGTACATCCACAATGGTTAGAATTCCCCCTTCAAGTGGGGCTTAGGGCTGTGAGACTGGGATATAGCCTATCCCATTCTCTAAGGATTATTATTAATAACTGGCTATAGCAGGTTTGGGAAGCGTCCCAAATTATATTTATAGTAATCAAAGTAGAATGGTCCGTGCGGGTTTTGATAAGTTCCCGCACGGATTTTCTGTTTTCTCTCGCGTTGATTACTTTTTCTCACACGATTTTTCTCACATGGATTATACAGTCGATCAGCCACCGGAATGTGGCTGGTCGTAGACTTTATTATGCCTTGAGGGAGTTGCGGTACCACTCATAGAGCTTTTCGACACCGTCCTCGATCTCCACTTTATGATGCCAGCCTAGGCTGTGGAGCTTTGAGACGTCGATGAGCTTGCGCGGTGTGCCGTTGGGTTTTGTCTTGTCCCATGCCAGTTCTCCCTCGAAGCCGACGGTCTTGATGACAAGTTCCGCGAGAGCCTTGATGGTCAGCTCCTTTCCTGTACCCACGTTGATATGGCAGTTGCGGATTTCACCGAGTGAAGGAATGGCGCCGCCACGTCCTTCCGAGTTGTTACGGTTCACCTCGCCGTCGGTCTTCACGCCGTAGAACACAGACGAGTATTTCTCTATGCCTATGATATCTGAGAAGTCGACGTTGAGGAGCACGTGCACTGAAGCGTCGGCCATATCCTCCGACCACAGGAACTCACGCAGTGGTGAGCCGTCGCCCCACAGCGTCACCTTGTTGTTCTCTATGCCGTAGAAGGCCAGTGCCTTGAGGATGCGTTCCTTGTCGCTGTTGCCGTCGACGTTGTCGTTGCCTATCATCTCGGCGAGTTTTGCCGGTGGGTTTATAGGCCGTTTGCTCATGTCGATACGTATGGCATCCCAGTCGTCATCGTGGATAAGCTTGGAGAGGTATACCTTGCGCATCATTGCCGGCAGGACGTGTGAGTTCTCCAGGTGGAAGTTGTCGTTAGGACCGTAGAGGTTCGTGGGCATTACGGCAATATAGTTGGTACCGTACTGGAGGTTGTAGCTCTCACACATCTTCAGTCCTGCAATCTTTGCGATGGCATACTCCTCGTTGGTGTATTCCAGCGGAGAGGTCAGCAGCGCGTCCTCCTTCATCGGCTGCGGTGCGTTCTTCGGATAAATACAAGTCGAACCGAGGAAGAGAAGTTTCTTCACATGGTGCTTGTAGGCCTGCTCGATGACATTGCACTGCATTTTCATGTTCTGCATGATGAAGTCTGCGCGGTAGAGGGAGTTGGCCATGATACCGCCCACGAAGGCAGCGGCGAGGACGACAGCGTCGGGCTGTTCCTCGTCAAAGAAGTTTTTTACTGCGAGCTGGTCGGTGAGGTCTAACTCCTTGTGTGTGCGGCCAACGAGATTGTTATAGCCGCGTTGTTTCAAGTTGTTCCAGATGGCCGAGCCCACCAAGCCGTGGTGCCCGGCAACGAAGATTTTCGAATTTTTATCTAATGTCATTTTTTTGTTTTTATCAAGAATTTGAGAATTAGAGAATTTTTATGTTATCTATCGAAATACACTAATTCTAGTACTTAAAGAACATATTCATACATCCTTACTGGGTCTATGATCCCACACATTCGGAAACCACTTGTATTGCAGGCTCTTTGTGCCGAAATTAACAAGGAGTCCCAATTGATGGTTGCTCACATGGAGATAATTGATTATTTGGGATTCAAATTCACCTGTTAGTTCGGACACCGCTTTCATTTCAATACATATCTTGTCATAGCATAAGAAGTCATAGAAGTAGTCGTGTGGCAATATTACCCCATGATACTTCATTGTAATATGAGCTTCCCTAATATACGGAATATTATTCTCCCTTAACAACACTTCAAAAGCATCTTGATAGACCTTCTCTTTGAAACCGCACCCCAGTTCACGATGTAACTGCATTGCAAGACCTAACAAGGTTCTGCTCTCATTCTGATAAAGAAGCCCCATAAGAATGTTATTTTTTAATCAAGAATTATAGATTTTGAGAATTATGATGCCGCATCAGACGTGACAGAAATTCTCTCATTCTCAAATTCTTGATAAGTTAAATTACTTGACGATTCCTTTCTCGAGGTATTCCTCAAGGTTGACGCGTACTCTTGCGGCTGCGTCGTCGGCTGCAACCTTCTTCATGTCGCTTTCGACCATGATCTTGACGAGTTCCTCGAAGGAAGTCTTGCTGGGGTTCCAGTGGAGCTGTGCCTTTGCTTTCGTCGGGTCGCCCCAGAGGTTGACGACATCCGTGGGACGGTAGAAGTCGGGAGAGACCTCCACGAGGACCTTGCCGGTGGCCTTGTCGATACCTTTCTCATCGGCGCCCTCACCCTTCCATTCGAGTTCTATGCCTACATAGTGGAAGGCCAGGGTAGCGAACTCACGCACGGTGTGCTGCACGCCGGTGGCGATGACGAAGTCGTCCGGTTTATCGTTCTGCAGTATGAGCCACATGCACTCCACGTAGTCCTTAGCGTATCCCCAGTCTCTCTTTGATGACAGGTTGCCGAGGTATAGCTTGTCCTGTTTGCCCTGTTTGATGCGGGCTGCTGCAAGTGTTATCTTACGTGTTACGAAGGTCTCTCCGCGTCTTTCGCTCTCATGGTTGAAGAGGATGCCGTTGCAGCAGAACATATTGTATGCGTCGCGGTACTCCTTCATTATCCAGAAGCCGTAGAGCTTTGCCACGGCATAAGGGCTGTAAGGGTGGAACGGTGTGTTCTCGTTCTGCGGTACCTCCTCCACTTTTCCGTAGAGTTCCGATGTAGAAGCCTGGTAGATGCGGCATGTGTCGGCGAGTCCGCACTGGCGTACGGCCTCTACGATGCGTAGGACACCCACGGCGTCGACATCGGCGGTGTACTCCGGAGAGTCGAAGCTCACCTGTACGTGGCTCTGTGCAGCGAGGTTGTAGATTTCTGTTGGACGCACTCTTCCTATAAGTCCCACGAGACTCATCGAGTCGCCCATATCAGCATAGTGGAGGTGGAAGTTTGGTTTTCCCTCCAGGTGAGCGATACGTTCGCGGTAGTCGACTGACGAACGGCGTATGATGCCGTGAACGTCGTATCCTTTAGACAGAAGGAGCTCTGAGAGGTAGCTTCCGTCCTGGCCTGTTACTCCTGTTATTATTGCAACGTTTCTTTTAGCCATTGTTTTCTTCTTGTTATATAGTCTTGATTGTTATCTTGGTATTGATCATTGTTTATTGCTCACTGCTCACTGCAAATTTCTCATTACCTCAGGTAATCAGTTTTCTCCCGAGAACTGCTTGATGCGCTGTTCCTCGCTGAGTTTGCAGATGAGGAGAACGCCGTCGTGCTCTGCCACGATATATCCGTCGAGGCCCTGGACGACGACCTTCCTGGCGTCGTGAACGTTTATGATGGAGCCTTTAGTGTCGTAGAGGTCCACGTTGCCGCCGATGACGGCATTGCCGTAGAGGTCCTTCTTGCTTTGGATGAGCAGTGAGCCCCATGTGCCGAGGTCGCTCCATCCGAAGCTTGCCGGGCATACGAATATCTCGTCGGCTTTCTCCATGATGGCATAGTCGACGGAGATGTTCTCACAGTCCGGGTACACCTCGTCGATGACCTTCTGCTCCTCCGGTGTGCCCAGTTTGTCGCGTATGCGGTCGAAGACGCGTGCCAGCGACGGCTGATAGACGCGGAAGGAGTTTATTATCGTGTTGGCGCTCCAGATGAAGATGCCGGCATTCCAGAAGAAGTTGCTCTGCTGGATGTATTTGATGGCCGTCTCCAGTTCCGGTTTCTCACGGAACTTCATCACGCGGTATATTCCTTTGTTGCGTGCGCTGGCCTGTGCCATATCGGCTTCGATGTATCCGTAGCCGGTTTCGGGGCGTGTTGGTTTCATGCCGAGTGTTACGATAGCGTCCGACTCGCTTGTGAACTTCAGGCAAGCGGTGATGACTCTTCGGAATTCCATTGGGTTGGTTACTATATGGTCGCTGGGGGCTACAACGATGTTAGCCTTCGGGTCAGCATTCTTTATTCTCCAGCTGACGTATGCTATGCATGGTGCCGTGTTACGGCGGCACGGCTCGCGGAGGATGTTCCCAAGGGGTATCTCCGGCAGCTGCTCGTGGACGATGGCAGCATAGCGGTCGTTGGTTACTACCCATACGTTCTCCGGAGCGCATATGCCCTCGAAGCGGTCGTATGTGAGCTGGAACAAGGTGCGTCCCACACCGAGGACGTCGATGAATTGCTTTGGGTGCTCGGCAGTGCTCATAGGCCAAAAGCGACTGCCGACGCCTCCTGCCATAATAACTAGATGATTCATTAACTTGTAGTTATAACTGTATTTAGGTACAAAGGTATAAAAAAAAATGCAAAAAGACAATTTTATCCATTACCTTTTTGCATTTCCTGTTGTTGTAATCGTTTGTTGTAATCGGCTGGCAGGGCGAGGACAGTCTCCTGAACCCCATAGAACTCTCTCTGACTCCCAGCTAAAAGTTGGATGACCAAATCACCTTTAAACCCTTGCAGGGTGGGGACAATCCCACCCTACAAGTGGCTAGTCTCCGTTCCTTTTGCCGGTAGGGGAAGCGTTTAGAGGCTCTCCTTGAGCAGTTCTTTCCAGCGCGCGTAGGCATCGAGGTAACTGGCGCGCTCGCTGTCGTTGGGCTCAATGACTTTGAGCTTCTGGAGCGTTCCGAAGGCCTCTGTGTTGTCCTTGTACAGTCCGCAGCCTATTCCGGCGGCCTTGGCGGCTCCCGCCGCACCGTCGGTGGCGTAGAGCTCAATAGTAGCCCCGCTGACGTTGGCCAGCGTGTCGCGGAAGATAGGGCTCAGGAACATGTTGGCACTTCCTGCGTGGATCTTCTTTATCTCCATTCCCATGTGCTCCATGACCTCCATGCCGTAGCAGAACGAGAAGACGATGCCCTCCTGTGCAGCACGGATGATATGAGCGCGGTTGTGCTTGTTGAAGTTCAGTCCGTGAATGGAGCAGTTTACCTCTTTGTTCTCTAGAACGCGCTCGGCACCGTTGCCGAACGGGATTACCGTCACTCCGTCGGCACCAACGGGTACTGTGGAGGCGACGTCGTTCATCTCAGGGTATGAGAGGTTCGGGACGATGTTGCGGTGCACCCATGCGTTGAGGATGCCTGTGCCGTTGATGCAGAGCAGCACTCCGAGGCGGTCCTCGTCGGTGGTGTAGTTGACGTGTGCGAAGGTGTTCACGCGCGACTTCTTGTCATAGTTGACATTGCCCAGCACACCGTAGACGACGCCGCTGGTGCCTGCTGTCGAGGCTATTTCTCCCGGGTTGAAGACGTTCAGTGAGACTGCATTGTTAGGCTGGTCGCCGGCGCGGTAGGAGATAGGTGTGCCCTCCTTGAGGCCGAGCTCCTTGGCAGCCTCGGCCGAGACGGTGCTCTGCACACTGAATGTCGGGACGATGTCGGGCAGCAGGTCCTCGCTGAAGCCGAAGTAGTCGAGCAGGAACTTCGCCGGCTTCTTTTCCTTGAAGTCCCATGCGATGCCCTCGGAGAGTCCGCTGATGGTGGTGTTTATCTCTCCCGATAGCTTCATGGCGATGTAGTCTCCGGGGAGCATCGCCTTGTGGATTTTGGCGAACAGCTCCGGTTCGTTGTCCTTCACCCATGCCAGTTTTGCCAGCGTGAAGTTTCCCGGTGAGTTCAGCAGGTGAGAGAGACATCTCTCCGCTCCCAGTTCCTCGAAGGCCCTTTCGCCGTAGGGCACAGCCCTGGAGTCGCACCAGATGATGCTTGGCCTGAGAACGTTCTGCTCCTTGTCGACGCATACCAGTCCGTGCATCTGATATGAGATGCCGATGGCTGCGATGTCGTCGCCTTTGGCGCCGGTCTCTGCCATGATGCTCTTCAGCGCCAGCTTGGCGTTCTCCCACCACATGGCCGGGTCCTGTTCTGCCCATCCGGCCTTCACCGCCATGATGGGTGCCTCGGCTTCTGGGAAATGAGTGTCTGCTGCTACTTTCCCGGTTTCCGCGTCGACCAGGGAAGCCTTTACGCTGCTGCTCCCTACGTCGAATCCAAGTAAATATCTTCTTGTCATAAACTGTTGTTTTTAGGTAGTTATTCAGTGAGTATTATTTTCAGAGATTTGTTGTCTGTACGTTGTTGGTAAGAACAAGGATGCTGCTGTCCTTATGGCAGCGCATGGGGTGTGGCTATTAGAAGAGGTCGAGGCTCAGCTCCTTGGCCGGTCCAGGTTTTTTCTCCTCGTCTTTCTCGGTGAAGTATTCCTGGAGTTTGAGTTTTGTCTTCCTCGATTTGAGGTTCAGGCGGTATCTGCCGTAGCCGACTTTCTCTATGGTGTCGTTGCTGCTGCGGCTGTGGTAGGCGAGGTAGCGCTGCACCGCCTGGCTTATCTCGTCCTTGTCGGCTGACTGGAAGAAGGAGTTGTTGGCGTTGAAGACGTGGCGTGCTATCTTCCTTACGGACAGTCCGCCGTCGCCGGCCTCCTGCAAGACCTTGAATATGTCCTTCTCGTATGTCATCAGTTATGTTCTTGTTTCAGTGTTTAGTTCCGATGTGTGTTGAACTCGGTTTCAGCTTTGGGGCATCTGTCTCCGCTGTGGGATGTAATCCGTTTTCATCCTATGGTGCGCAACCTTGTGCAGAGAAAGAAAAAAAGAGTCGCTCTATGACCTAGAACGGCTCTTTTTGTTCTTTATTGCCTTTAGGCGAAGACTTTATTAAGCCAGAGTGACTTTACCGTCCTCGTCCTTGATCTTGCCTTCTTTGAAAAGCCAGCCTATTCCAAGGTAGACTTCCTCGTCGTTGATTTTTGCTGCCTTAGCGATCTCAGCTACTGTCTGTGGCTTGCCGGCTGCTGCGAGGGCCTGGTAGACATCACCAGCCTTGTAACCGACGTTTGTAGCGTCGAGCAGTACTTCTGTCTTGGCTGCCTTTGTAGTTGTCTTTCTCACGGCGGCTTTTCTTGGAGCTGCCTTTCTTGCTGTTGCTGTTGCTTTCTTCTCTGTCATAACTTTACTATTTTAGAATGTAGATATTTCTCAATAAAAACTTATTATTTTATATCTTACGGTGCAAAATTACCATTTTTTATTTACAAATGTCAACTCAAACCATAGAAAAGTTATGCAAAAAGCGGATGAACGTCGTAAATTACTGATTTTCTTGATGTAAGTCAACCTTTATCTGCAACTCATCGAGCTGTTTCTGGTCGAGCTCCGACGGTGCGTCGAGCATTACATCACGACCCGAGTTGTTCTTCGGGAACGCTATGCAGTCGCGGATGCTGTCGAGTCCGGCGAGGATGCTCACGAAGCGGTCCAGTCCGAAGGCGAGGCCAGCGTGAGGTGGTGCTCCGTACTTGAAGGCGTTCATGAGGAAGCCGAACTGAGCCTCCGCGCGCTCCGGAGTGAAGCCGAGCACCTCGAACATCTTCTCCTGCAGGTTTGTGTCGTGGATACGCAGTGAGCCGCCGCCGACCTCGATGCCGTTGCAGACGAAGTCGTAAGCCTTTGCGCGCACCTTCTCCGGATGCTCGTCGAGGAGTGGGATGTCGTCGGGGTTCGGCATGGTGAACGGATGGTGTGTGGCCATCAGGCGCTGCTCCTCATCGCTCCATTCGAAGAGTGGGAAGTCGATAATCCACAGGCATTTGAAAGTGTTCTTGTCGCGCAGTCCCAGACGGTCGCCCATCTCCAGACGGAGTGAGCACAGCTGGACGCGTGTCTTGTTGGCGTTGTCGCCGGAGAGGATGAGGACGAGGTCGCCGTCCTTGGCACCCATCACCTCCTTTATCTCTGCGAGAGTCTCAGAAGAGTAGAACTTGTCAATGGAGCTCTTCACTGTTCCGTCGGCGTTATACTTGATGTATACCAGACCCTTGGCGCCGACTTGCGGTCTCTTGACGAAGTCGGTGAGCTCGTTGAGCTGCTTGCGGCTGTAGTCGGCGCATCCCGGCACACATATACCACCGATATACTTTGCCTCGTTGAAGACGGAGAAGTCGCCCTTCCCGTTGAAGGCGTCCTTGAGTTCCACGAATTCCATTCCGAAACGCAGGTCCGGCTTGTCGCTGCCGAAGCGTCTCATGGCCTCGGCCCATGTCATCTGCTGCAGCGGCTTCGGCAGGTCTACGCCGCGTATCTCCTTGAAGAGCATGCGGCACATCTCCTCGAAGAGGTTGATGACGTCGTCCTGGTCGACGAACGACATCTCGCAGTCGACCTGTGTGAACTCCGGCTGGCGGTCAGCACGCAGGTCCTCGTCGCGGAAGCACTTCACAATCTGGAAGTAACGGTCCATGCCGGCCACCATGAGGAGCTGCTTCAGTGTCTGCGGACTCTGTGGAAGAGCATAGAACTGTCCCGGATTCATGCGTGAAGGCACTACGAAGTCGCGTGCGCCCTCCGGTGTGGAGCCTATGAGCATCGGTGTCTCTATCTCCATGAACTGCCTCTCGTCGAGGAAGTTTCTTATCAGTATCGTCATGCGATGGCGCAGTTCGAGGTTCTTTCTCACTGCCGGCCGTCTGAGGTCGAGGTAGCGGTACTTCATCCTCAGGTCGTCGCCACCGTCGGTATTGTCCTCGATGGTGAACGGTGGTGTGAGGGATGGACTTAGCACGTTCAGTTCCGATGCAATAATCTCGATGTCGCCAGTAGGCAGCTTCGGGTTCTTGCTCTGTCGCTCGTTAACGGTTCCTTTCACCTGGATGCAGTATTCTCGTCCGAGGCTGTTGGCCTTGTCGCAGAGGTCTTTGTCTATGGCCTCGTTGAAAACAATCTGGGTTATACCGTAACGGTCCCGGAGGTCCACGAACGTCATGCCTCCCATTTTACGTATGCGCTGTACCCATCCGGCCAATGTTACATTCTTGCCGGCGTCGCTAATGCGGAGCTCTCCGCATGTGTTTGTACGATACATAGTCTATTAAATATAATGTATATTATAAGTTTATTTTCTGTTTGGAGCACTTGGCCCGTTTCCTGTGGTCAGCTCCTTTTCGTCAGCCTCTCCTCCGGCCCGTTTTGCAGGTTTCGGAAGGGCGACATGCAAAGGTAGTGAATTATTTCAATCTTACAAAAATAAAGCGGGATAAAATAAATCTACTGCCTTCTGCGGTCTTATTTCTTACCGAAGGAGTGGAACCACTTCAGTGGTTTCTTTATCAGCTTCTTCAGTGCGCTTTCCTTCTTCTGTGCCGGTGCCATTGTATCCTCGCGGATGTCGTACTTAGTGGAGCGGTACTGTCCTTCAGTTCTGTTGTCGCTGCGGCGTCCCTTTCCGTTGCCGTTTTTCAACTTTCCCTGACCTTCACGCTTTGTCTTGTTGCGGTTCGGCTTCCGGTTATTGTCAGTCGGCTGTTCCTTTGCCGTGGACTGCTGGCCTTTTGTGCGTCGCTGATTTTTCCCGCCGTTCTGTTGCTGGTCCTTTCCGCCTTTCTTGTCCTGAGGCTTCTGTCCCTTGCGGCCACGGCTGTTGCTGCCTTCCTGGTTGTCGGCACGTTTCTTGCCGTCGTTCTGGCGTGCTGTGTTGTCCTGTCCGTCCCTGTTGTCCTGGCGGTTCTGACGCTTCTGACGGCGCTGTCCGTTGTCTTTTCCGTCCTTGCCGCCGTTTCTCTCAGCGTCGCTGCCCTCTGCGGGCTTGCGTCCTCCGCGGTTGTTGCGTTCCTTCTTGTCCTTATGACTCTGACGGTCGCGGTCCTTACGGCGACGGCTCTTCGCCGTGGAGCGGCGGTATTCCGGTGCCTCGCCGAGACCTTCGGGCAGTGGCAGCTTCTCGACTTCCTTCTCCAGGAACTTCTCTATCTGCTGGAAGTAAATCATGTCGTCGTCGCTGATGAGCGTGATGGCACTGCCGTCCCTCTCTGCGCGTGCCGTTCTGCCGATACGGTGTACGTAGTCCTCTGCGTCGTGTGGCACGTCGTAGTTGATGACCATCTGTATGTCGTCGATGTCGATGCCTCTGGCGATGATGTCCGTGGCCACGATGACGTCGTACTGTCCGCTCTTGAATTTGAACATCATGTCGTCGCGCTCGGCTTGTCCGAGGTCGGAGTGCATCTCGCCGCAGTTTATCTTCATCCTCTGCAGTGCGCCGGCCACCTGCTTAACTTTCATCTTTGAGCCGCAGAAGATGATAACGCGTTTCAGGTCGTTGTTCTTGAAGATGTCCTTTATGATGCCCAGCTTCTGGGTCTCATGGCAGACGTATGCCATCTGATGGATTTTCTCCGCCGGTTTGCTCACTGCCAGCTTCACTTCCACCGGGTTTTTGAGCAGCGTCTTGGCCAGGTCCTCAATCTTCTTTGGCATTGTTGCCGAGAACATTATTGTCTGGCATGTCTCCGGGAGCTTCTTGGCTATTGTCATGATGTCCTCCGAGAAGCCCATGTCGAGCATGCGGTCGGCCTCGTCAAGGATGAAGAAGCTCACCTGGCTGAGGTCTACGTTGCCGAGGGAGATATGTGAGATGAAGCGTCCCGGGGTGGCTATCACCACGTCGGCACCGAGCTGCAGGCTCTTCAGTTCCTGATCGTAGCGGTTTCCGTCGTTGCCGCCGTAGACGGCGACGCTGCTCACGCCGTCGAGATAATAGGCAAAGCCCTGCATGGCCTGGTCTATCTGCTGTGCCAGCTCACGTGTCGGGCTCATGACGATACAGTTTATCTTGTTCTCTGGGTAGCCGCCGTCGGCGAGCTTACTCAGTACCGGCAGCAGGTAAGCCGCCGTCTTTCCCGTTCCTGTCTGCGCCACGCCGAGGACGTCGCGTCCGGAGAGGATTTCTGGGATACATTTCTCTTGTATTGGTGTGCAGTCCTCGAAGCGCATGTCGTAGAGGGCGTCGAGGACTCCGTCGTTTAAATCTAAATCTTCAAATTTCATGTTTTCTTTTCTTTTTTGGGTTGGAGGGGTGATAGAGACTATAGGAAGCTATAGAAGCTATAGAAGCTATAGAAGCTATAGAAGCTATAGAAGCTATAGAGGCTATAGGAAGCTATAGAGGCTATAGAAGCTATAGAAGCTATAGAGGCTATAGGGGGCGAGGGTGGGGTGTTAGTTCGGGGCCTGGCGGTAGCAGAAGAAAGCGATCACCGTGAAGATGATGTTTGGTATCCAGGCGGCGAGCATCGGTGGTGCATCAGCGTTGATGGCAAAGGTCGCCGAGACCGTCTGGAGCATGATGTATCCGAAGCTCAGGGCCAGTCCTATTCCCAGGTAGAGGCCCATGCCCCCTTTGCGCTTCCTCGCCGAGAGCGACGCGCCGATGATGGTGAGGATGAATGAGGCGAACGACATCGCAATGCGTTTGTGGAACTCCACCTCATACTGCTTCACGTTTGCCGCGCCCCTTGACGTCTGCTTGGAGATGTAGTCGAGCAGCTCCGGGCTCGTGAACGTCTCCTGCTGTCCTTTGGAGTAGATGAGGTCTGCCGGTTCCATAAGCAGCATAGTGTCTTTCTGGGCTCCAGTCTGGATATTCTCCTTCAGTCCCTTTAGCACGCGTACCTTCCAGTTCATGGCTTTCCAGTGATATTTTGTGTCGGAGATGGTGTCATACTGTATCTCACTGGCCGTCATGTGACTTATGAGCTTCTTGTCCTGGAACTTGTCGAGGCTGAAGCCGAAGCCACGTTTCATGTTGTCGTCGTAGTGCTGGATGTATACCACTGTGTTCTTGCTCAACTTGAACTGTACGTTCTCGGCTGCGTCGGTAACCTTGTTGCGTCGGTAGCGGTTCTCAAACTGCTGTCGTATGATGGTTCCGTGTGGTATGACGTAGCTGTTGAGGTAGAACGTTGTTGCGGCGATGAGCACACAGGTGAACATATACGGCCGGAGGAGACGGCGGAACGACATACCCGTGGCCATCATGGCGATAATCTCCGAGTTGCCGGCGAGCTTCGAGGTGAAATATATCACCGCGATGAACACGAACAGCGGGCTGAAGAGGTTCGAGTAGTACGGAATGAAGTTGGCGTAGTAGTCGAAGATGATGGCGCGCCATGGTGCGTGATACTGCGTGAACTTCGACAGGTTCTCGTTGAAGTCGAAGACTATGGCGATGGTGATGATGAGGATAATGGAGAAGACGTACGTGCCTATGAACTTCTTTATGATATAGAAGTCGAGCAGGCTTATGTACCGCCTTGGGTTCAGCCATCGCGCTATAGCCAGGAAGACCTTCCCCAGCACCCTTCCCACTGGCCGCAGCCACGTGGTGTGGGCGCATATCCACGTCCACAGTCGCCGGAGCCATTGCAGGTGTCGGCGCGTGGTGCGCAGGGTCCTTAACAGCTTGTGGTATTTCCTTATCCTTTTATATTCCATTTTTGGTGTTTTTTTATAGGAGCTATAGAAGCTATAGAAGCTATAGAAGCTATAGTGACTATAGAGACTATAGAAACTATAGGAGCTATAGAAGGCTATAGGCGGGTTAGCGCCTGCGGCCGAGGTTGTCGATGACAGAAGCCTTCCATTTCGTGAAGTCGCCGGTGAGGATGTGGTTTCTTGCGTCGGTGACGAGGCGGAGATAGAAGGCCAGGTTGTGGATGCTCGCTATCTGCATGGCCAGGAGCTCTTTCGCCTTGAAAAGATGATGGAGATACGCCTTTGTCGTTGTGCGGTCTATCTCGCATCCTGTCTCGTCGAGTGGTGAGAAGTCCATCTCCCATTTCTTATTCTTCATGTTCATCGTCCCCTCGTAGGTGAAGAGCATCGCGTTACGGCCGTTGCGCGTGGGCATGACACAGTCGAACATATCCACTCCACGCTCTATAGCTTCGAGGATGTTCTGCGGTGTGCCAACGCCCATGAGATATCTGGGCTTGTCCTTTGGCAGTATGGCGTTGACGACCTCTATCATATCATACATCACCTCTGTGGGCTCCCCCACCGCGAGACCTCCTATGGCGTTGCCTTCCGCTCCTTTGTCGGCCACGAACTTCGCCGCTTCCTGCCTGAGGTCCTTGTAGGTACATCCTTGGACTATAGGGAAGAGGCTCTGATGATAGCCGTAGAGCGGCTCTGTCTCATTGAACCGTTTTATACATCTGTCGAGCCAACGTTGTGTCATGGCAAGGCTGTTCTTGGCATACTGGTAGTCGCTGAGGCCAGGAGGACATTCATCGAGAGCCATCATGATATCGGCGCCGATGATGCGCTCCGTATCCATGACGCTCTCCGGTGAGAAGAAATGTTTCGAGCCGTCGATATGACTGCGGAACTCGCATCCCTCCTCACTGAGTTTCCTGATGCCTGTGAGGGAGAAGACCTGAAAGCCACCGGAGTCGGTGAGAATAGGCCGTTCCCATCCGTTGAAGCCATGCAGTCCGCCAGCAGCCTTAAGAGTCTCCAGCCCCGGCCGGAGGTAGAGATGGTACGTGTTGCCGAGGATAATCTGCGCTTTTATCTCGTCGCGCAGCTCACGGAAGTGCACTGCCTTCACGGCTCCTTCGGTACCTACTGGCATGAAGATTGGGGTGAGGATTTGTCCGTGGTCGGTTGTTATTATTCCGGCGCGGGCGTCGGAAGCGTCGTCGGTGTGTTGAAGTTCGAATTTCATTGAGTTGAGTTTTTTTCTTTTGCGGTGGGGTAGGGGCTATAGAAGCTATAGGGGCTATAGGAGCTATAGGAAGCTATAGGGGCTATAGGAGCTATAGGAAGCTATAGGAGCTATAGGAAGCTATAGGAGCTATAGGAAGCTATAGGGGCTATAGGGGCTATAGGAAGCTATAGAAGCTATAGAGGCTATAGGGCGGAAGCTACTTGCCCTTGGCTGAGAGGGCGGCGGGATGGTCCTCGTCGTCCTTAACGGAGAGGTCGACGGGGTTGTCGACGATCTCATCGGTGAGGGCAAAGTCCCAGACCTCCTGGACGTTCTCCACGTAATGGAAAGTGACGCCCTGACGGTACTTCTCCGGAATTTCCTCAATGTCCTTCTTGTTCTCGCGGCACATCACGATGTCGGTGATGCCGGCGCGCTTTGCGGCAAGAATCTTTTCCTTGATGCCACCCACCGGAAGCACCTTTCCTCGCAGTGTTATCTCACCCGTCATTGCCGTGTTCTTACGCACCTTACGCTGTGTTATCGCTGAGGCTATCGACGTGGCGATGGTGATACCCGCCGATGGTCCGTCCTTCGGCGTGGCACCCTCCGGCACATGGATGTGGATGTTCCACTGTTCGAAGAGCCTGTAGTCGATGCCGAGACTGTCGGCATGCGCCTTAACATACTCCAGAGCTATGACGGCACTCTCCTTCATCACGTCTCCGAGGTTTCCCGTCAGCGTTAGCTTGCTGCCCTTTCCTCGTGACAGCGATGTCTCGATGAACAGAATTTCGCCTCCTACACTCGTCCAGGCCAGTCCCGTCACCACTCCGGCGTAGTCGTTGCCCTGGTAGACATCACGGTAGAACGGCTGTTTGCCGAGCAGACCCTCCAGTTTGTCGGGGGTGATGCTGTGGTACTCCAGTTCTCCGTCGAGTGCTTTTTTGTACGCCATCTTCCTCATAGCTTTGTTTATCTGTTTCTCCAGTTGGCGCACGCCGCTCTCACGGGTGTAGTTCTCAATGATTTTTTCCAGAGCCTTCTTCGTGAACGAAATCTTCGGCTTGATATTCTCCAGTCCGTTGTTGGAGAGTTCTTTTGGTATGAGATGATGCTTTGCTATCTCCACCTTCTCCTCGGTGATATATCCGCTGAGCTCAATGATTTCCATTCTGTCGAGCAGCGGCCGCGGAATGGTGTTAAGGTCGTTGGCCGTGGCGATGAACATCACGTGCGAAAGATCGTAGTCGACATCGAGGTAGTTATCGTGGAAGGCATTGTTCTGCTCAGGGTCGAGGACCTCGAGGAGTGCCGACGACGGATCGCCGTTGACGGTGGCCTGTGTCACCTTGTCGATTTCGTCGAGTATGAACACTGGATTGCTGGAGCCTGCCTTCTGTATGCTCTTTATGATACGTCCCGGCATGGCTCCGATGTATGTGCGCCGGTGTCCGCGTATCTCCGCCTCGTCGTGGAGACCGCCGAGGGAGATACGGACATACTTCCGCTTCAGTGCCTCGGCGATGCTTTTCCCGAGTGAAGTCTTTCCCACTCCGGGAGGGCCGTAGAGGCAGAGGATAGGACTCTTGAGATTGCCCTTCAGTTGCAGCACGGCGATGTATTCGAGGATACGCTCCTTGACCTTCTCCATGCCGTAATGGTCGCGGTCGAGGACGCGTCGTGCCCTGTGCAGGTCGAGGTCGTCCTCTGTGTACTCGTTCCACGGCAGCGACACAAGCGTCTGCAGATACGTCATCTGCACGTTGTAGTCGGGGCTCTGTGGGTTGAGGTTGTCGAGTTTCGAGAGTTCCTTTTCGAAGACCTTCTTTGTCTCCTCCGACCACTTCCTTGTCCGTGCCTTCTCCACGAGCTCCTTGCGTTCCGGACTGCCGTTCTCGTCGCCAAGTTCTTCCTGGATGTTCTTTATCTGCTGGTGCAGGAAATAGTCGCGCTGCTGTGCGTTGAGGTCCTCATGAGTCTTCATGCGGATCTGCTGCATCAGTCCGAGAAGCTGGTTCTCGCGGTTCAGTATCTTCAGAAGCTCAAAGAGACGTCCTTTGACACTGTCCAGGTCGAGCAGCCTTGTCTTGTCCTCAAGGCTTAGCGGCAGCGTGGAGCAGGTGTAGTTGATGCGTGTTATAGGGCTTTCGATGTTGCTGATGGCAAACTCCGCCTCGTTGGGTATGTCGTCGCTCTGTTGGATATAGTCTTTGACAACCCTTTTGAGGTCGTCGTTGGCCGTGATCCATTCCTTGTCGTCCTCCTCAGGCAGTTGTTCTTTGGCCGAGGAGACATGTCCGAAGAAATACGGACTTCTCTTCGTGATGCTGTCCAGGTGGGCGCGTCCCAAGGCCTGGATGATGGCTGTGTGCATGCCATCGCTTCCCGGCATCTCCACGACTTTGATGAGTCTTGCGAAGACACCGATGTGGTTGATGTCGTCCTCCGTAGGCTCCTGGATGCTCTCGTCTTTCTGGTTGAAGACGCCGAAGACCATCCCCTCTTTCTTTTCGATTTTCTTCGTGAGTGCAATGCTCTTCTTGCGCCCGATGATGACCGGGCTGATAATGCCTGGGAAGAGCACTATGTTACGGGTGACGAGTATCGGCATATCGCCGTCAGCGGTGATGCTGAACAGGTTATTTATATCGCCTTTTATTTCGGCGACCATCTGAATGCTTTGCGTTTTCTGCATTTAGTTTTGTTCTGAGATTTCTCTATATTACTATTTTTCCTCAATTAGCGTGCAAAGGTACTAATAAAAAAGCGATTTTATGCCTTAAGAGATGTATAAAATATTAAAAATAACAGGTATAAGCTATTTAATGTAAAAGTCTTTCGTAAGGTTATGATACCATTCCGATCGCCCGCCACTGTCGTTGCTGAGCACTTCCTCTCTTTCCTGATAGTCGGTGGCAAATCCCTTGACAAGCTCTACCATGAAACGGCTTACGGGCTTACCCTTTTTTGTTCTTAGACATAGCAGCTTTCGTACGGTAAATCCGTTGATTATCGCTTCCGCCTCAATATCCTCACGGGCACTCTCCGGCCCTATCAGCGACAGTGTGCCGCCGTCCTTGAGCAGATGCTTGGAACAAGCTGTCAGGTCTCTGAAGCTCAGCGTGTCGGTGTGTCGGGCGAGGGTGCGCTTGACGTTGCCTGATTTTAAAGATTTTTGAAAATATGGCGGGTTGCTGACGATGGCATCGAAAGAAGCCTCCTTGGTTGACGCGGCATACTCCTGGAGAGCCTTGCAGATGATTTCTATCCTTTCTGCGAAAGGGGACGCTGCGACGTTGCTCTCCGCCTGACGGCAGGCGTCGCCGTCGATGTCGAGGGCTGTGATGGTGGCGTCGCTAAAGCGTTGTGCCATCATCAGTGCGATGAGGCCGCTGCCCGTGCCGATGTCGAGGATGCGGTGGCCTCCTGCTGCCCATGCGCCAAGCAGCACGCCGTCGGTGCCTACTTTCATTGCCGTCATGCTGTCGTCGACGGAGAAGGTCTTGAAGGTGAACATGATTCTTTCTTGTGGTTGCTGGGTTTTATAGGGGCTATAGAGACTATAGAAGCTATAGAGGCTATAGAAGCTATAGAAGCTATAGGAAGCTATAGAGACTATAGAGGCTATAGAAACTATAGGAAGCTATAGAAGCTATAGAAACTATAGGAAGCTATAGAGACTATAGAAGCTATAGAGGCTATAGAAGCTATAGAGACTATAGAGGCTATAGAGACTATAGAAGCTATAGAGACTATAGAAGCTATATCGTGAAGGTGCGCTTGAGGAGCTTTTGGAACCGTTTGCCTTGGGTCATTACCGAGGCGCGCAGGCTGTCGATATCGTAGAAGAACTCCGAGAAGGCTGTCTGCAGGGCGTTGGGCTGCCGTGCCGCCTTGTTGGCATTCTTGTTGACAACGATGTTGATGCCCTGCTTGTGTACCGCTATCTCCACGTCGGCGCCGGTCATCTTTGGGTCGCCGTCGAAGTGTATCAGTCCAGGCTCTGAGCGGTGTATCATTATCTGCTCGGCCTTGAAACTCTTTATTTTCATGTTTTTGTCGAGCGTCTTGTTGAAGAGCTCTAAGGCCACCTGCGGAGCGTCGACAATGGCGAATGGCTCCATGACGATGACATCGAGGAAACCGTCGCTCATTGATGCCTGTGGCGCTATAAAGGCGTTGTTGCCGTACTGTGAGGCGTTGGCCACGCTGATGAGGAACGCCTTGTAATGGCTTGTACCGTCCTTGTCGATTATCTCGTAGGTCTCCGGCTTGTAGCGCAGCCCTTCCTCCAGGACCTTCTGCACATAAGCCACAGGTCCACGCCGTCCGTTCTCGGCAAACTTCATGCTTATGAACGCGTCGAAGCCCATGCCACAGGTGCAGAAGAACGGCATGGCGTTTATTGTTCCGTAGTCGAGCTTGTGGACCTCCCCGTCGTTGAGGATGCCTATGGCCTTTTCCATGTCCATCGGTATCATCAGGTGGCGTGCCAGACCGTTTCCGGAGCCGCAGGGCAGCAGACCCAGTGCCGTGTCGGTGTGTACAAGTGCCTTTCCGACCTCGTTGACCGTTCCGTCGCCACCCACGGCCACCACGATGTCATCGCCACGGTATGCCGCCTGATGAGCTATCTCCGTGCCGTGTCCGGCATACTGTGTCTCCTCGATGGTGTAGGTGTATTTGCTCTTGTCGAGATATCTGTCGATGAGTGCCGGCACGCCCGCTTTGCTGACGGTACCGGAGATGGGATTGAGTATGAACGTGATATGTTTCATAGTAGTATTTAACTGCGTGTAAACTGCAAAGTTACGCAAAATGCTTGAGATTACCCTTTTTATGGTGAAAAAAATAACCGCTGTTCAATATTTCCCGAAAAAAATTATGCCTTTACCCAAAATATTAGTAACTTTGCAGCCTAATAATTTGCAATCTGCAGATTGCACCTTTTTTATATAACAAAATGGGACAATTACAAGAAAGGTATAAGAATTACCGTGAGCCTCAGAAGTTCATGAAAGAAGGAGTATATCCTTATTTCCGTGAGATTACAAGTAAGCAGAGCACTGAGGTCACTGATATCGATGGACATAAGATACTGATGTTCGGCTCCAATGCCTACACTGGCCTGACCAATGACCCGCGCGTCATAGAGGCTGCGCACAAGGCACTCGACAAATACGGAACAGGATGTGCCGGTAGCCGTTTCCTTAACGGAACACTTGACATCCATGTCCAGTTGGAGAAAGAGCTCGCCGAGTTCGAGCATAAGGACGACGCACTGTGCTTCTCAATGGGATTTGCTGTCAACTCCGGTGTTATCCCGGCTGTTGTCGGTCGTGGCGACTATATTATCTGTGATGACCGCGACCATGCCAGCATTGTCGACGGACGACGTCTGAGCTTCGCCACATCACTGCACTACAAGCATAACGACATGGAAGACTTGGAGCGTGTGCTGATGAAACTGCCACACGACGCCGTGAAGCTCATCGTCGTTGACGGTGTCTTCTCTATGGAAGGCGACCTCGCAAAACTTCCTGAGATTGTAGAGCTGAAGAAGAAATACAACTGCTCGCTGATGGTCGACGAGGCACATGGTCTCGGCGTCTTCGGAAAAGAGGGCCGTGGCGTTTGCGATCATTTCGGTGTTACCGACGACGTGGACCTTATCATGGGCACCTTCTCCAAGAGCCTTGCTTCTGTCGGCGGTTTCATTGCCGGCGACAAGGATACCATCAACTATGTCCGTCATAACTGCCGTACATACATCTTCTCTGCCAGCGACTCTCCTGCTTCTACGGCAGCAGCCATGGAGGCTCTGCATATCATCCGTACCGAGCCGCAGCGTCAGCAGCATCTGTGGGACGTTACCAAGTATGCCCTGACACGTTTCCGTGAGGAGGGCTTCGAGATTGGTGATACCGAGAGTCCTATTATACCGTTGTATGTCCGCGACATCAACAAGACCTTCCTTGTCACCAAGCTTGCCTACGAGGCTGGTGTGTTCATCAACCCGGTAATCCCACCGGCATGTGCTCCGCAGGATACTCTCGTGCGCTTTGCGCTGATGGCCACTCATACCAATGAGCAGGTTGAGGAGGGTGTGCGCCGCTTGAAGAAGATTTTCGTTGAGCAGGGCATCATCAAAGGATAGGTTATAGTAAATTCAACATAGGGTTAATATTTTTGTTCCCATCCGACTGCGTGATGCCGTTGGATGGGTTTTTTATTTCTGTGAAAACCATAGAATTATTTTTTTTAAGAAAAACTGTCGGAAAATTTTGTGGTTAGCAAAAAATGTAGTACCTTTGCACTCGCAAAAAGGGAACAGCCCTTCGGGAAGTAGCGCAGTCCGGTAGCGCTCCTGGTTTGGGACCAGGTGGTCGCAGGTTCGAATCCTGTCTTCCCGACATACGAAGCATCGCAAACAGCGATGCTTTTTTTGTATCCGTTATTTACCTTTTATCAACGGAATTTCCTGCTTCCAGGAACTTCCTGTCTTCCGGAGCTTTCTATTTTCAGTGCTTAATTTTTGTTTTGCAGTATCAGGTTCTATCTAACTCTCCGAAAATGGGAGAGTATGATTACCTTTAGCACATGGAGGATGGGGATAAACCCCACCCCTACATTGGGAGTCATAGGTATAAAACAGGTTTATGAAGCGGCCCATACATTGTGGACCAGATATATTATCGGCCCATGGAAGGGAAAAGCCTTTACGTCAGTGTTATATCGCGAAGTAGCTGTTGAGGTCCTCGATGGAGGAGTGCGTGACGGAGTCTATATCCTTGATGATATGTCCTGCTTCCATTAAAAGGATACGAGTGCTGATGTCGACGACATGCTGGAGGTTATGACTTGAGACGATAATTGTCGCGTCGTTCTCCTTCTGATAGTCGGTGAGGAGCTTCTTAAGGTATTCCTGTCCTGTAGGGTCAAGGAAGTTGAATGGCTCATCGAGGATGACGATATCCGGTTTTCCGATGAGAGCTGCGATGATGCCTATCTTTTGCTTGTTTCCTGCCGAGAAGTTCCGGATATATTTGTTTTGTCCTATTATCTCATTGTTCGTGAAACCATCTACACGGTTCAGTAGTGCCTGCAGGTCTTCCCTGCTGACGTTGTCTACCTTAGCTATGAATTCAAAGTATTCCTCCGGTGTCAGATAGTCGATGAGGAAACCATCGTCGAGGAACGCACCTGTCCATTGTTTCCACTTCTCTGAGCTTTTAGGGTTGACGCCGTTGAGCTGTATCTCTCCCTCGTCGGGGCAGAGGAGGTCGAGCATTAAACGAAGCAGGGTAGTCTTCCCGGCTCCGTTGTTTCCAACGAGGCCGAGAAGACCACCCTGCGGGATATTTAGTTCCGGGATATCGACGGCGGTGACTGTCCCGAAAGACTTTCTTAGGTTTCTGATAGATATTGCCATGGGCTGGTGGGTTTATATAGGGGCTATAGAAGCTATAGGAAGCTATAGGGGCTATAGGGGCTATAGGAAGCTATAGAAACTATAGAGGCTATAGGAAGCTATAGGAAGCTATAGGGGCTATAGAAGCTATAGAGACTATAGGAGGCTATAGGAAGCTATAGGGGCTATAGAAGCTATAGAGACTATAGGGCCCATGGAGGCCGAGGCCTCCATGGGGGTCGATTATCGGATGTTGCGGCCGTGGCAGTTCTTGAACTTCTTACCGCTTCCGCAAGGACACGGGTCGTTAGGACGCGGCATCTTCTCGGCGCGGTATGGCACATGGTTCACCTGCGAGCCATTCTCGCGGGTGTCCTGAGCTGCTGCAGCCTGCTGAGCGAGACGCTCACGCTCCTCGTCGAGGTTCTCCTTCTGCTCGTTGTACCTCTGGCTGCGCTCCTCCGGTGCCGCCTCCTGTACAGGAGCCTGCTGCTGCATCTCCGGTATCTGTGCTCGCATGAGGATACTTGCTATGCGGTCGTACATATCATCGATCATATCATCCCAGATATGCGCACTCTCCAGCTTGAAGACCACCAGCGGGTCTTTCTGCTCGTAGGAAGCGTTCTGTACGCTGTGGCGCAGGTCGTCGAGCTGGCGGAGGTTTTCCTTCCAGTCGTCGTCGATGATGCGGAGCATGGTAACCTTCTCAAACTGCTTCACGACAGATTTTCCCTCCGTGTCGTAAGCCTCTTTGAGGTCGCAAGGCACGTTGTATATGCGCTTTCCGTCGGTGAACGGCACCATGATACGCTCGTAGATAGCGCCCTGGGTCTCATAGACCTGCTTGATGATTGGCCATGCCACGCTCTGTACGCGGTCGGTCTTGCGCTTGAACGATGCCATAGCATCCTGATAAGCGCGCTCAGCGAGGTCGCTCTTGTTGCCGGAGTCAAACTCCTCGGCGTCGAATGGCACCTCCATGGCGAGGACCTTGAGGAACTGCTCCTTCACGCCTTCGTAGTCGTTCTTCTCTATGATGTTCAGCACACGGTCCCAGATAACGTTTGCGATGTCCATGCCTATGCGCTCTCCCATGAGAGCGTGGCGCCGTTTCTCATAGATGACGGTACGCTGCTTGTTCATCACATCATCGTATTCGAGCAGGTGCTTACGGATACCGAAGTTGTTCTCCTCGACCTTCTTCTGTGCGCGTTCGATGCTCTTCGATATCAGTGGCGACTCGATACGCTCTCCGTCCTCGAGTCCCATGCGGTCCATCCACCGTGCTATCTTCTCCGAGCCGAACAGACGCATGAGCTTGTCCTCCAGTGAGACGTAGAACACTGATGAACCCGGGTCGCCCTGACGTCCGGCACGACCGCGAAGCTGACGGTCCACACGGCGGCTCTCGTGGCGCTCTGTTCCGATGATGGCCAGACCACCGGCAGCTTTCACCTCCGGCGACAGCTTGATATCGGTACCACGTCCTGCCATGTTGGTGGCGATGGTTACGGCACCCTTGCCGTTTGTCGACTGACCGGCGAGTGCAACGATCTGTGCCTCCTTCTGGTGCAGTTTAGCGTTGAGCACCTGATGTGGTATGTTGCGCATCTTCAGCATCTTGCTCAGCAACTCAGAAATCTCCACTGATGTGGTACCGACAAGACATGGACGGCCGCTGTCGCGCATAGCCTCTATCTCGTCGATTACAGCTTTATACTTCTCGCGTGCTGTCTTGTAGACACGGTCGTCGAGGTCCTTACGTATCACCGGCTTGTTGGTCGGTATCTCCACGACGTCGAGCTTGTAGATGTCCCAGAACTCACCAGCCTCTGTTGATGCTGTACCGGTCATTCCGGCCAGCTTATGGTACATACGGAAGTAGTTCTGCAGTGTGATGGTTGCGAAGGTCTGTGTGGCAGCCTCCACCTTGACGTGCTCTTTGGCCTCTATAGCCTGGTGGAGTCCGTCGCTCCATCGTCTGCCTTCCATGATACGTCCTGTCTGCTCGTCGACAATCTTCACCTCACCGTCCATGACGACATACTCATCGTCCTTGTTGAACATGGTATATGCCTTAAGCAGCTGCTGCAATGTATGTACACGCTCACTCTGAACGCCGTAGTATGACATCATCTCATCCTTCTTGTCGACGTACTGCTCGTCGGAGAGCTTGCCTTCTTCGTGTTCCTTCTCCAGGTGAGAGAGCTGTGTGGTGATGTCGGGCAGGACAAAGAGGTCCGGATCCTTGGTCTGCCGTGCGAGCCATTCCGTACCCTTGTCGGTGAGGTCTGCGGAGTTCAGCTTCTCGTCGACGACGAAGTACAGCGGCTCCACGGCCTTCGGCATCTCACGGTTGTTGTTGGCCATATAGAACTCCTCGGTCTTAAGCATTCCGCTCTTTATGCCGTCCTCGGAGAGATATTTGATAAGCGCCTTGTTCTTTGGCAGTGCCTTGTAGGAACGGTAGAGTGCCAGGAAACCCTCTTCGAGGAGCTTAGCGCCCTTCTTGGAGTCGGAATTCATCGCCTCCGTACCTTCTGAAATCTTATGACGTGCCTCGGCCAGAAGCTCTGTGGCCTGCTTGCGCTGCACCTCGTAGAGCTTCTCCACCAGTGGCTGGTACTCCTCAAACATCTGATCGTCGCCCTTTGGCACCGGACCAGAGATGATAAGTGGTGTACGGGCATCATCGATAAGCACGGAGTCGACCTCATCGACGATAGCGTAGTTGTGCTCGCGCTGTACAAGGTCGCTGGGGCTGATGGCCATGTTGTCGCGGAGGTAGTCGAAGCCGAACTCGTTGTTTGTACCGAAGGTGATGTCGGCCTGGTAGGCCTTGCGCCGTTCCTCCGAGTTAGGACGGTGCTTGTCGATGCAGTCGACGCTCAGTCCGTTGAACTCATAGAGCGGTCCCATCCACTCCGAGTCACGCTTAGCCAGATAGTCGTTGACAGTCACCACGTGAACACCGTTGCCGGTGAGCGCGTTAAGGAATACAGGGAGTGTGGCGACGAGGGTCTTACCCTCACCGGTAGCCATCTCGGCAATCTTTCCCTGATGGAGGACGACACCACCGAAGAGCTGAACGTCGTAGTGTACCATCTCCCATTTCATGTCGTTGCCACCGGCCGTCCAGTGGTTATGGTATATGGCCTTGTCGCCGTCGATGGTTATGAAGTCGTTCTTCGGGTCTGCGGCCAGCTCACGGTCGAAGTCGGTAGCTGTAACCACTGTCTCCTCGTTCTCGGAGAAGCGGCGTGCCGTGCTCTTTACGATGGAGAAGGCCGTAGGCAGGACCTCGTTCAGGGCATCCTCATATTTCTGCAGCTCCTGCTCATGGAGCTTGTCTATTTTGTTGAAGATAGTCTCACGCTCGTCGATAGGAGTGTCCTCGATGGTGGCGCGGAGCTGCTCCTGCTGTTCGCGGAGTTCCTTTCCCGCGTCGCGTACATACTTCTTTATCTCCTCTGTCTTGGCGCGGAGCTCATCGTTGCTGAGCTTGTCTATCTCCTCATATTTCGCCTTAACTTTCTCTACTTCAGGTTGTATCTTCTTCATGTCCCGCGACGACTTGTCGCCGAAGAGGGATTTTAAAATGCTGTTGAAATTCATTGTTTGTTTTGAATTCTATTCGTGATTATTTTTTTCGTGGGTGCAAATATACTAAAAAATATTGGCAATCCACCCTTTTTGCCCTATCATAAGTTCTCCGCCCTATACATTATTATATATATAAGACACGCTTAGAGTATGATACTTGGTGCACGAATAGAAATCGACGACCCGGTGAACGCCGGCTTTAGTCCTTTCGGACTGGGCCAGACTACGCTTCGGTTGCCAGCCGCCGTGCGGCAGACAAGCGCCCTGTTGCCCGAAAGAAACTGATTATTGAAAAAATGATGACTGTCTTTCTCGTTGTCGGCTTTGCTCTGAAGTATCTTCAAGACCGACATAATGTCAGAGCCCATGGCGCGCAGCTGCTCTGGCGAGAGCATCTCCTCAAACTTCATGTTGCCGCCTCCCGCGACGAGCGCCGACGTCAGCGTCTGCGCCTCAGAGCCTGTGGCAGTGAGGATTACGAGAAGTATGGTGATGTATTTGTTCATTTATTGCGCGCGGTTTGTCTTGTGATATAATGATGAACTAATGGTCTTGTGAGCAAAATCAATGCCAAAATAATCATTCCCTCAGGATAAGTCTGGAAGAAACCACCTATCATGAACATGACGATGAGTATCTCCCATGCTGTCCACCACCAGAAACTGCGGTGCTCCCTTGTGCGCTTGATGGCGGGATAGGCCATGAAGAGCGGTACGGGGTTGAGGATGAGTATCAGCAGGTTGAGGCTTACCGTGGGATGCTCGGAGAATATCATCAGTGTGATGATGATGCCGGGTATTCCCGTGAGAAGCATATAGAACATGTCGAGAGCCCAGAACACTTTCTTCTTCCGGCACTCGAAGAGCTCCAGCGTCACCGTTACGACGAGCAGAAGCATGGCGACGTCCATCGGCGAGAGCGGGAACCCGCCGTCGTCGCTGATGTCCTGTGGCATGACAATCATCGTCGTACTGCTCACCAGCGGGTGCCCTTTGTAGAGCGTACGCTCAAAGTCGGCGCGGAGGTTGTCGGGCAGGAACTGCTGCTGCGTCTTCGTCGTGGCCCAGTCGGCGGGCAGTCCGAGCAGGAGGTCCTCCCCGAAGCGTGTCCACGGGTAGTCCTTTGTCCACCGGTGCACCATGTCGCGGTAGGAACACGAGTCGGTCTGTGCCGGCGGATAGGTGACCTTGCCGCTAAGGTTGTCGGTGATGATGTCGCGCGCACGTGTCGTGCAGTTGTCGTAGAAGAAGTTGTAACGGTATACCTTGTTCTCCGGACGGATATTCTTGTATATGGCCCGCACGATGGCAAGCTTGTCGGAGTGCGGGATATTGAGTTTCTGCTCTATGACGCCCCGTCCGAAATACTCGTATTCGAGTAGGAAGTCCTGGAAACCCTCTATGTCGACCCAGTAGTCGGTCAGTCCGAAGATAAACTTTTCGATGAAGTGAGGCGTATCAGAGGAGAACATGCCATAGTTGACCGACATGTCGATGCCCTTGTTGACGATGTGCACCCTGACGGCGGTATGTCCGAACTCCGACCATATCTCCCGTCCAGGTGTGCAGGTGAGCAGGCTTATCTCTATGGAGTCGTTGTCGTTGGGCTCGTAGAGGCCGCCTTCAGCCATTGCGGGAAGCACGGTGAGCACGGCAATTATGGACAATATAAATGTTTTGAAACGTTTCACAGTGCAAAATTAACTCATCTTTTTCACTTATGATGCAATTATATCGATTTTTTTCAATAATTTTGCACCAAAATAGACCAATAACAGTCTGTTTCACTTACAAACAAACAACGAATGAAGAAAATCATTATAGCCGCATGCCTGCTGTGGGTATCGGCGTTGTCTTTCGCGCAGAGCGGCACCAACTCGCCCTACAGCCAGCTCGGTCTTGGCCTCCTCAGCGACCAGTCGACGGGTTTCAACCGTGCGATGAGCGGTCTGGGCTATGGCTTTCACGAGCACAACCAGGTGAATGTCAAGAACCCTGCGTCGTATTCTGCCCTGGACTCGCTGACTTTCATCCTCGATGCCGCCGTAGGCCTTCAGGTTACTAACTTCAACGAGAACGGCAACAAGAAGAATGCCAAGAACGCCGACATAGAGTATGCCGTCGCCGCTTTCCGTCTGGCGCGCCGCCTCGGTCTTAGCTTTGGCGTGCTCCCTTACAGCAATATCGGTTACAACTACTCCAATACGGCCAACGTCAATGCTTTTCAGAGCACGCAGAGCGTCAACGCCACATACACCAACGTCTACAATGGCGACGGTGGCGTCCATGAAGTGTTCCTCGGCATGGGATGGGCACCGGTGCGCCGTCTGAGCTTCGGTTTCAATGCCGGCTACCTCTGGGGCGATGTCAACCGCTCTGTCGTCAACAGCTACAGCGACAGTTATGTCAATACCCTGTCGAAATACTATAAGACGCGTATCAAAGGCTACCGCCTGAACTTCGGCGCACAGTACACGCAGCCCATCGGCAAGAAAGATGAGGTTACCCTTGGCGTGGTCTATGAGCCGGGACATAAGACCAGCAGCGATCCGGAGTGTCTTATCATCTCTTCGAACTCGCAGACGGCGGTCAACGATACTGCGACCTTCTCCATTAAGAAGGGTATCTCGCTGCCCGACGCCTTCGGCGCCGGTCTGATGTGGAGCCACAGCGGCCAGCTGAAGCTCGGCTTCGACTACCGTCTGGAGAAATGGGGAAGCATCAGCACCCCAGAGCTCGTCATGAACAACGGCACGACGGCCTTCCAGCTTGTCAGCGGAGAGATGAAGGACCGCTCACGCTACACCTTTGGCGGTGAGTACTGCCACGGCGAAAGGAACATGCGCTTCGTCAACCGCGTCCACTACCGTGCCGGCTTCAGCTATTCGCCCTCATACCAGCGTATCAACGGCCAGGACGGCCCGAAGGAGATGACGGCCAGCATAGGCTTCGGCATTCCTATTATGAACAACTACAACAACCGTAGTATGCTGAATGTTACGGGACAATGGATACAGCGCTCGGCAACGAACTTCATAAAGGAGAACACCTTTATGGTCACCATAGGACTGACCTTCAACGAGCGTTGGTTCGAAAAGTTCAAGGTTCAATAAACAATGTATAGGCATCTGCATCGTACATATATTGTATTGGCTGTCTTCATGATGGTGCTTATGGTGGCCTGTGAGGAGGAACACGAGCATACCGCGCCCGCCGTGAACCCCAGGGACTCCGTGCCGGCGATGGTTACCTACGGTGTCAACACGCTCATCTCCGACTCCGGAGTGATAAAATACCGGCTGGTGACTGAGCGCTGGGAGGTCAACGAGGTCAGAAATCCGTCGCGGTGGATTTTCGACAAGGGCGTGCTGATAACGCAGTTCGACCAGAAGATGCACATCCAGGGCTATATCCAGTGCGACTCCGCCGTCTACTACGACAAGCTTCGGCTGTGGCAGCTCCACGGCCGTGTGCGTATCCTCAACCCGCAGGGTCTGTCGTTCCAGAGCGATGAGATCTATTGGGACGAGATGAACCATAAGTTATGGTCGCACTCGTACTCTCACATGAAGATGCCGGACAAGGAAGTCGACGGCAACTGGTTTGAGAGCAACGAGCAGATGACACAGTACGAGATAAAACAAATACACGGCAAGTTCGACAAGAACGAGTCAAAGTTCGGGCAGCCGGGCAACGGCATGGCGGTACCGCCCGGTGCACAGTCCGCTACCCAGTCTGTGGATACCGTCAACGGTCCGTCGGCTAATGGCCCGCATCCTGTCGGTCCGAACAAACCAAAGTTCCATATCGTCAAATAGACGGATGGAACGGCAATTTAATTTTTGAAGGAGCACCATACACGATAATGGAAGACCTTTTACCACTGATAGTAAGTATTCTTATCACGATGATATTGTCGGCATTCTTCTCCGGAATGGAGATAGCCTTCGTGTCGTCGAGCCGTCTGCAGGCGGAAATTGACAAGGGTGAGACCAACGGCCTGGCCCAGCGCTGTCTCGACAAATTCTACCGCAACCCCAACGGATTTGTCTCCACGATGCTTGTCGGCAATAACATCGTCCTCGTCGTCTATGGTATCCTCTTCTCACAAATCTTCGACCAGCTGTGGCGCCAGATGGGCATCACAAACGATGCCTCACTGGTCATCATCGACACGCTGAGCTCCACCCTCGTCGTCCTCTTCACCGGCGAGTTCCTTCCCAAGACACTTTTCAAGAGCAATCCGAACCAGCTGCTGACGCTGTTTGCGCCACTGGCCTTCGTCTTCTATGTCCTGCTGTGGCCTATCAGCGTCATAGCCACATGGCTGTCGCGATGCATGCTCCGCCTCTTCGGCGTGAAGATACCGAGAGAGGAGGAGGAAGGAGCGTTTACGAAGGTCGACCTCGACTATCTCGTGCAGTCGAGCATCGACAATGCCAAGGACGACAACGACATCGACGATGAGGTTAAAATCTTTCAGAATGCCCTCGACTTCCCCGATACAAAAGTCCGCGACTGTATGATACCGCGTACGGAAATCAATGCCGTCGACACCGATGACTGCACCCTCGACGAGCTGCAGCAGAAGTTCATAGAGAGCGGAAACAGTAAGATTATAGTCTATAAGGGCGACATCGACCATATCATCGGCTACATACATTCTTCGGAGATGTTCCATGATGCCGAAAACTGGCGCGACCATGTGCGCACCATGCCGTTCGTTCCGGAGACGATGACGGCGCAGAAACTCATGCAGATGTTCCTCCGCGAGAAGAAAAGTCTCGGCGTCGTCGTCGATGAGTTCGGCGGTACCAGCGGTATTGTGGCACTGGAGGACATCGTCGAGGAGATATTCGGTGATATCGAGGATGAGCATGACAACACGAACTATATAGCAAAGAAGGTCGACAACGGTGATTACATTCTCTCGGCACGTCTGGAAGTCGACAATGTCAATGAGATGTTCGACTTGGAACTGCCTGAGAGCGACGAGTATATGACCATCGGCGGTCTCATCCTCCATGCCTACCAGAGTCTGCCGAAACTCAATGAGGTCATCAAGGTCGGCAAGTTTGAGTTTAAGATCCTTAAAAGTTCCATGACGAAGATAGAACTCGTAAAACTGCATGTCGCCCAGGAGAAAGAGTAGGAAAAAATACGACATTTTCCAAGTGCTATTCTTTTGCGTTGCAAGTGTACGGAAAAAGTGAGGTAAATGTGCCCCTTTTACAATGAAAGTGTACGGAAAATAGAACGCAAATGTAGTACATTTGCAACTCCTTGACAGTCAAGGCGTAGCAAGCCTAAATTTAATTTTTCGCGTTTTGAAAAAAGTTTACACTTTGCGCCGCTGAAAACCCTAGATAGCTTTATCCTCATCACTTCTATAGTTTCTATAGTCTCTATAGCTTCTATAGTTTCTATAGTCTTCTATAGTCTCTATAGTTTCTATAGTTCCTATAGTCTCTATAGTTTCTATAGCTTCTATAGTTTCTATAGCTTCTATAGTTTCTATAGTTTCTATAGTTTCTATAGTTTCTATAGTTTCTATAGTTTCTATAGTTTCTATAGCTTCTATAGTCTCTATAGTCTCTATAGTTTCTATAGCTTCTATACCCCCTTGTTAATCAGGCGGAGCGGGTGCAGAGTTGGGGAGCGGTGTCTCAGCACCTCTACAAGGCTCTAATCGTATTGTTCTGACCATTTTCCCATCTCAGACTTTAATTATTTCTCAATAATAATCAAATATTTAGCGAAAAATTGCGCTGTTTGCTATTTTCTTTGTAATTTTGTGCGCACTTTGCAGGTGTGCACTTTGTGCTTTTATAGAGAAGAAACCATCTCGGACTGCCTCCATCGGATAATGGTCGATGGCATGTCCGTTTAAGAAAAGAAATAAATAAAAACAAAAAATAAAAACTAAAAAATGGCAGCATTAGGAAAAATCAGAAGCAGAGGCGTGACCCTGATTATCATCATCGGTCTCGGTCTGTTTGCTTTCATTGCTGAGGAGGCCTTCCGCTCTTGCAACGGCATTAAGGGCGAGGCAAACCAGCAAGTTGGAGAAGTCCTGGGCAAGAAGATCAGCGTCCAGGACTATCAGAAACTCGTAGACGAGGTGACAAATGCCCAGAAACTCCTGGGTGGCAACGACAATCTCACTGAGGACCAGCTCAATCAGCTTCGCGACGGCGTATGGCAGCAGTATGTCAGCTACGCCATGATTGAGAACGACGCGAAGAAGGTTGGCCTCACCGTTACCGACGATGAGGTTAACGATATCCTCAAGGATGGTTCCAGTCCCCTCATCCAGCAGTGCATTCCTATTCCTCAGTTCTATAACCAGCAGACGGGCCGTTTCGACTACTCCGTCGTCCAGCAGTTCCTCGCCGACTACGAGAAGACTATCAAGTCCAACCCGCAGATGGCCGACCAGATACAACAGTCGCGCGACCTCTGGCTCTACTGTGAGAAGCAGCTCCGTCAGGCTCTCCTGCAGCAGAAGTATTCAAACCTGCTGAGAAGCTGCGTCCTCTCCAACGAGGTGGAGGCTAAGCAGGCTTTCAAGGATGAGAACGAGGAGGCTGACATCCAGGTGGCTTCATTCGCTTACAGCGATATCAAGGACAGCCAGGTGAAGATTACCGACGAGGACCTCAAGGCAAAGTATGAGGAGCTCAAGCCGGCATTCAAGCAGCTCGTCGAGAGCCGCGACCTGAAGTACGTCGCTTTCCAGATAAAGGCTTCCGCCGCTGACCGTAGCGCGCTCACCAAGGAGATGAACAGCTACCAGCAGCAGCTCGCTGCCGCTTCCGACCCATCGACAATCATCAGCAAGAGCGGCTCTCAGATTCCTTACGTTGGTGTGCCGGTAAGCAAGGATGCCTTCCCGGAGGACATCGCAAGCAAGCTCGACTCTATGGCTGTGGGCACCTCACCGGTCTTCGAGACCAAGGCCGACAACACCCTTAACATCATCAAGCTCATGGCTAAGGAACAGCTTGCCGACTCTATCCAGTATCAGCAGATACAGGTCGCAGCCAACACTCCTGAGGAGTCGCGCGCAAAGGCCGACAGCATTGTCAAGGCTCTTGACGGTGGCGCCAAGTTCGAGGATATAGCAAAGAAATACGGACAGGACGGTCAGCAGATATGGTTCACCGGACAGATGTACGAGCGTTCCACCACTATGAACGACGACAGCCGTAAGCTTATCAACGCTCTCCTCAACGGTGAGGCCGGCAAGGTGCAGAACCTCGCCTTCGACCAGGGCAACGTCATCGTGAAGATTGACGATAAGAAGGGCGTAAAGACGAAGTTCACCGCTGCAGTGGTGAAGAAGGTCATCGACTTCTCTAAGGACACCCGTTCCGCAGCATACAATAAGTTCAGTGAGTTCGTAACCAAGAGTACCTCCCTCGACGCTCTCCAGAAGAACGCCCGTAAGTATGGTTACACCGTTCAGGACCAGAACGACATCACCACCGCCGCTCATAAGGTAGGTACCGTTGGCGGCTCTGGCATCAAGGACGCGCTGAAATGGATTTGGAAGGCTAAGGAAGGCGATGTCTCTCCTCTCTTCGAGGCTGGCGACAACGACTATATGCTCGTCATCTACCTCAACAAGATACATCCGCAGGGCTACCGCGACCTCAGCGACCCGCAGGTCAAGGAGATAGTACGCCGCGAGGTCCTCAAGGACAAGAAGGCCGAGATGATTATGGCTAAGCTCAAGGGTGTCAACAGCATCCAGGCAGCAAAGGCCAAGGGTGGTAAGGTTGTCGATGTCGACAAGGTTACCTTCGCTACCCCGGCATTCGTCCAGACCACCGGTGCCGCAGAGCCTGCTCTCTCCGGAGCCGTGGCCCGCACCGCCAAGGGACATTTCGTCAGCGCTCCTGTCAAGGGTACTGCCGGTGTCTATGTCTTCCTCGTGAAGAACAAGGCCATGAAGGCCGGTGTGAAGTACAACGCACAGCAGGAGGAGCAGAACTGCATGATGCAGGCTATGCAGCTTCTCCAGGGCTTCCAGAACGACCTGTACCAGAAGGCCGGCGTTGTCGACAACCGTTACCTGTTCTTCTAACAACTGACGGAGCCACTCTCTCGTAAGTTGCACCGCTCTTTAGCGGTTAGAATTTTCCGGACAGATACAAAGACGGATTGAAAGTACATTATTATATACGGGGCTGATGGAAGACATTTCGTCAGCCCCGTTTCTTTATATTCCATAATGATTTATCCCAAGAATTACGAACAGAAGATAGGGTTCGACGAGATACGCGACGTGCTGAAGGGCTTCTGCCTGTCGACACTCGGAAAGGACAAGGCCGACGCCATGGAGTTCTCCAATAACGCCGACGCTGTCAATGCCGCCATGGACGAGGTCCGTGAGATGCGGTCCATCCTCTCTAAGGACGACGGCTTTCCGCTCGACAACTTCTTTGATGTCCGCACAAGTCTAAAGCGCATACGCCTCGAGGGTACCCACATGGAGGAGGACGAGCTCTTCGACCTCAAGCGCTCGCTGCAGACAATCATCGCGCTGACCGATTACCTCAACAGAGGCGATGAGGATGATGCCGGCGACACACACTATGACTATCCCTCGCTGCATGCCCTGGCCGACGGTGTGGCCACGTTCCCGCGTATCGTCTCGAGGATAGAGCAGATTATCGATAAGTTCGGCAAGATGCGCGACACGGCATCACCCGAGCTCAACCAGATACGCCGTGAGCTGGCACGCACCGAGGGTTCCATCTCCCGTACGCTGTACAGTATCCTGAGGACGGCGCAGAGCGAGGGTGTCGTCGAGAAGGACGTCACACCGACGGTCCGCGACGGCCGTCTCGTCATCCCTGTGGCACCGGGACTGAAGAGAAAGATATCGGGTATCGTCCATGACGAGAGCGCCACGGGCAAGACGGTATATGTCGAGCCCACGCAGGTCGTGGAGGCCAACAACCGCATCCGTGAGCTGGAGAGCGACGAGCGCCGTGAGATAGTGCGCATCCTCACCGAGATCGCCAAGGTCATCAGACCGTATGTCAGGCCGATGCTAGACTCCTACCGCTTTCTTGCCGACATAGACCTCGTCCATGCCAAGGCGTTGCTCTCGGAGAAGTACCGCGCCTATGAGCCTAAGGCCGTCGACGGTCCGTACATCGACTGGATACAGGCGCGCCATCCGTTGCTGGAGACCCATCTCAACGGCGCTGTCGTGCCGCTCGACATCATGCTAACCCCCGACAAGCGCATCCTTATCATCTCCGGACCTAACGCCGGCGGAAAGAGCGTGTGCCTCAAGACGGTGGCACTGCTGCAGTATATGTTCCAGTGCGGACTGCCCATTCCCGTCGGCGACCGCTCCAAGGTAGGCATCTTCGATGACCTTATGATAGACATCGGCGACGAACAGAGCCTGGAGAACGACCTCAGTACCTATTCCTCCCATCTGTTCAACATGAAGAATATGATTAGGCAGGCCAACGCCAGGACCCTTATCCTCATCGATGAGTTCGGAACGGGCACGGAACCGCAGATCGGCGGTGCCATCGCCGAGAGCTGTCTGAAGCAGTTCCTCAACAGGGGGGCGTGGGCGGTCATCACCACCCACTACCAGAACCTCAAGCATTTCGCCGACAGCCACGACCATGTCGCCAACGGTGCCATGCTCTATGACCGCCATCTGATGAAACCCCTCTTCCGTCTTGCCATCGGAAGGCCGGGAAGCTCGTTCGCCATAGAGATAGCCCGGCAGACAGGACTGCCCGAGGAGGTTATCAAGGACGCCTCCGACATCGTAGGCTCCGACTATATACAGAGCGACAAGTATCTCCAGGACATCGTCCGCGACAAACGCTACTGGGAAGGCAAACGGCAGACCATCCACCAGCGGGAGAAGGAACTCGAGAAGGCCATAGCGCGCTATGAGGCCGGTGTGGCCGATGTGGAGAAAGCCCGTAAGGAGATACTCAACAAGGCAAAGAAACAGTCGGAGGAGATGCTCAAGGAGACGAACCGCAGGATAGAGAACACCATACGCGAGATTCGCCAGAGCCAGGCCGAGAAGGAGGAGACGAAGCGCATAAGGCAGGAGCTCCTCGACTATGAGCAGAACCTGGAGAACGACAGCCTCCCCGACAGCGAGCGGAAAGGCAAGCGCCGTAAGGCCGATCACGGCACGCTCACCGATGAGGAGTTCAACAAGAAGGTGGAACAGATTAACGCGCGGAAGGCACGCCACGAGAAGCGGATGGCGGAGAACGCACGGAAGAAAGCCCAGGCGGGCGCGCTCGCTCCGGAGAAGAAAGCCAACCGGCCACTCTCCGTCGGCGACTGGGTGCGCATTAAGGGCCTGACAACCATCGGCCGCATTGAAGCCGTCAGCGGCAAGCAGGCCAAGGTAATCTTCGGGGATATGCGTTCGAAGATGGACATCGCGCGGCTGGAACGCGCAGAGCCGGAAAAGCGGGAGACCTCGTCCGGTGGCTCGTCGCTCAACAACCTCCAGACTTATGACCCTGGCAGCCGTATGACCCGTAACACCATCGACGAGCACCGTAACAGCTTCCGGCAGGAGATTGACGTCCGCGGCATGCGTGCTGACGAGGCCCTCAACGCCGTGCAGCACTATATCGATGATGCTATTCTCGTGGGTGTGGCGCAGGTGCGCATCCTCCACGGCAAGGGCAACGGTATCCTCCGTTCCCTTATCCGCCAGTATCTCGCCACGGTGCCCAACGTCCGCGACTTCCACGACGAGCACGTGCAGTTCGGCGGTGCCGGCATCACGGTCGTGGAGATGTAGTCTGGAAGCTATAGAAACTGGGCTGAGGCTGACGCATAACTGTCGTGGAGATGTAAGGGTGGGGGTATCCCCATCCTCCAAGGTTAGTAAGGGCCTTCAGAAATCGTCAAACTTTTAAAAACAATTACTATACTAATCATGAAACAAAAAATCATTTTGCTGGCACTGCTGCTGATATCAGTGCTGGCTGCCCCTGCCGAGAACTATCCGTACAGGAGCGACTATCTCTTTGTTACCGTCCCCGACCATGCCGACTGGCTCTACCGCACCGGCGAGAAAGCGAGGATAAGCGTAGAGTTCTATAAGTATGGAATACCACGCAACGGAAAACTGAAATATGCCATTGCTGACGATATGCTCGACGATGACGTTTCCGGGACGGTGGAACTGAAGAACGGGCGGGCCGTGATAGACGCCGGAACACGCCGCACGCCGGGCTTCCGCGACATACGGATGTCGGTGGAGGTTGACGGAACGACCTACCAGCATCATATCAAGGTGGGGTTCTCGCCGGAGAAGATACAGCCCTGGACGAAGGAGCCGTCCGACTTCATGGACTTCTGGAACAAGTCCATTGCCGACATGCACTCCAAGCCTCTCTCGTATACGCGTGAGTTGGCGAAGGAATACTGCACGCCGAAAGTCGACTGCTGGCTGATAAAGCTAAACACCTACCGCAGCTACAGCGTCTACGGCTATCTCTTCATGCCGAAGGACGCCAAGGCGGGCTCCTGTCCTGCCGTGCTCTGTCCGCCGGGAGCTGGCATCAAGACGATAAAGGAGCCGCTGCGACATAAGTACTATGCCGAGAACGGGTTCATACGTCTGGAGATAGAAATCCACGGACTGGACCCGCGGCTGTCGGCAGAGACGTTCACCGACATCAGTCACGCCTTCAACACCGGTGCAACAGGTTATCTGGAGTCGGGCATCGACAACCGCGACCGCTATTATATGCGGCATGTGTACCTCGGACTGGTGCGTGCCATAGACTTCCTGACGTCCCTTCCGGAGTGGGACGGCCGTAATATGGCAGTGCAGGGTGGAAGCCAGGGCGGCGCGCTCTCACTGGTGGCGGCAGCCTTGGACAAACGTGTCACGCAGTGTGTCGTCAACCATCCGGCACTGGCCGACATGGCGGCATACAGCGAGAAGGGACGTACCGGCGGCTATCCGCATCTCAACAAGATGGGGGGTATACTCACGCCCGACAATATCCGGACGCTGGCCTATTATGATGTGGTCAACTTCGCACGACATATCTCCTGCCCGGTATATATGACATGGGGATACAACGACAACACGTGTCCGCCGACGACAAGCTATGCCGTCTGGAACACGCTGGCCTGTCCCAAGGAGTCGCTTATCACGCCTGTCAACGAGCACTGGACGAGTGAGCAGACGGAGTACGGGCATATGGTGTGGATAAAGAAACATCTGAAATAAACATAAAAACAATGAGAGACAATCCAAATGAACTGTTCCCCGTCGTCGACGAGAACGGGAATATCCTCGGGCAGGTGACGCGGGGACACGCACATGATGGCAGTAAGATACTCCATCCTGTCGTACACCTCCATGTCTTCAACAGCCGCGGTGAGCTTTATCTGCAGCACCGTCCGGCTTGGAAGGACATACAGCCCGACAAATGGGATACGGCCGTGGGAGGACATGTGGACCTCGGGGAGAGTGTGGAGCAGGCTCTCCGACGTGAGGTGAGGGAGGAGTTGGGTATCACCGACTTCCACCCGCAGTCAGTCTGCCATTATGTCTTTGAGAGTAAGCGTGAGAAAGAGCTGGTCTATGTCCACCGCTGTGTCTACGACGGACCGATAAAACCCAGCAAGGATGAGCTCAGCGGCGGCCGCTTCTGGTCGCCGGAGGAGATAAAGGCGAACATCGGCAAGGACGTCTTCACCCCAAACTTCGAGAACGAATACCTCAAGGTGCTTGGTCAACAATGAAGGTGTAAGGAACCCTCTGGCTCCCATAAAAAGGGAGAAAAGATTACCTTTAAACACTTGGGGGATGGGGATAACCCCCATCCCTACCTCCGATGTGTACTATGCTGTCAACGGCTCTGCGGCAACAGTAACAACCGAGCGCCCGGACATCACTACGGGTGTCAGCATTGCGACTGCACACCGAAGCACAACAGCCAATGTCTATAACCTCAAGGGACAGCTCGTGAAGCGTGGTACTAGCGCCGCAGATGCTCTCACCGGACTGCCAAAGGGCCTGTATATCGTTAACGGCAAGAAGGTTGTAAACCAGTAATCAATATAATCAAGTTTATGAAGTAAATCAATCGCTTGCAGACATCCTTTGGCGTTCTGCATTTAGGTAAAACAAAAAATGCCGGTCACGCTTTCCGTGGCCGGCATTTTTTTCTTATAGTTTGTATTCTGTTGTCTGTTGGATGTGTTCGGATGGCGGGACCGTTGGTGTGCGGTATACGGATTATTGGACCGCTTGCCCGTGGTCCTTGCCGTTTCGCCGTGCTCAGAGCTTACGGTTGGCGTACTCCTGAATGCATTCCGGAATGATGCGGTGGTATGTCTCGTCGCCCAGAAGTGTTGAGGTGAGCAGCATGTCGGCCGTGGTACGGTCGGTGGCGTAGGCTATGTTGTACAGTGAGGCCAGCCGGCTCAGCGCTGAGACATCGTTCTGATGGCCTTGTACGGCGAGGTTGTCGCAGAAGAAGATAAGCATGTCGATCTTTCCCTCCGCGATCATGGCACCGATCTGCTGGTCACCGCCGAGAGGTCCGGAGAGCAGTCGCGTTACCTTTCCCTTGAACGGTGTTGTTACGGTCTTGTTGCCGTCGGCATCCTCTGACGTTATCTCCAGCCCCTCGATGAGCTTTCCCGTTGTGCCGGTGGCATAGAGGTTATGCTCCGAGAGCAGGGAGGCATTATAACGTACCCAATCAATAAGTTCGTTTTTTCTGGAATCGTGCGCTACGAGCGCAATGTTTAATCTTGCTTTCATGATAGTTTCGTTTTGATATATGTCCGGAATAATAAGTTATCCTGTGTCTAAGGCTCCGGACGGTAGTTAAACATCGCCGCCTTCATGGCAGCTCTTTCATTCTCACTAATACAAATACCATGCCATTGTGTTATGGCGGTTTGCTTTCTTTTCTGCTGCAAAGTTATGGGTTTTGCTTTGCAATGATGTTAAATATGGATTAAAAAGTGAGACAACGTGCGGATTTTCTTGTGATAAGTCAAGACTGGGATTTCGGCTTCTTTCCCACAAAGTTGTATTTTCGTTGTCCGTTTAGCCGTTGGACTACTCGTCTAGTCCCGGCTTCTTCCAGAACCAGTCGGTTACATCCTTAAACGTGCCGTCGGCTTCACGGCGGTACATTCGCTGGTTGGTGGTCTTTGACTTCAGTGGTCCGAGGTGGCGGATGTAAGGGCCTACCTTCAGATAGTCGAAGTTCTGCTTGTCAATGTCGGACGTTACGACTGTTCTTCCGGAGTACCATGCCGTCTTAAGGTTTGGGTAATGTTCATGGACATAGGCCGCGAGACTGTTGACGGCGGTAGGGTCGCCGTCGCCACCCATGAAGCTGACGCATGTGATGGCCGTGCTCCCGTCAGCGCCGATGAGCATATCCAAAGCATCGGTTGTCAGCTCATGACCGACATTCTGCCAGAGATATGTGCTGTGGCAGCCCGGACAGCGGCATGGACAACCGGAGATGTTTATCGCCAGCGTTGTCTCGTCTGGAACCTCCTGGAAGACGATGTCTGTATTGACGTACTTTAGCATATTCTTGTTGTCGTGTGGGATGGATTTAAATAAAGGGATGAGGCTGTCCTCATCCCTTTATTATGGAATAAAACTTATTTCACTGTTACCGTCTTTGGCTTCGCTGCCTCTGCCGCTTTGGCCTCTGCCTTGTCGAGTTCTTCCTGCGTTGTGCCGACGGTGTATTTCTCCTTTGTGGCGTAGTAGCGGCGGTGTGCCTCCTCCTGACGAGCCATGGAGAAGTTGCTGACCCTCTTGAGGTATCCGATGACACGCGTGAGGTAGTCGACATTCTTCGAGTGGCATACCGGGCACTCGCCAAGGTAACGCTTGTCGATGTGGCCGCAGTCGTTGCATACAGTGTTAGGAATGTTGAATGTGAAGTAGTTGCAGCCTTCCTGTGCGGCGACACGCAGCAGCTGACGGTACTGTGCCTTGGAGAGATGCTCCTCCAGGTTCATGTGGAGTGCTGAGCCGCCGGTGAGGTGCTCGATGTAAGGAGCGCCGTGGAGCTTGAACTTGTCGAGGATGGTCAGCGAGTCGTCTTCAACGACATAGAAGTATGAGTTGTAGCAGTCGCGCGGTACGAAGTAGCCGTCCTCACGGTCCCACTTGGCGTGTTTCACTCCTACGTTCTCCGCAGGGATCATCTCGCAGTTGAACATCACATCCTTGGTGCGGTAAGCCTTGTTGTATTTCTCCACGAGTCCGAGGACGCCCTGGACGAAGTGCAGGTAGTCGTCGTTAGGTGTAATCTTCAGCCCCATGAACTCAGCGGCCTCTACGAGTCCGTTAATGCCTATGGTGAGGTACTGGCGGCTCATGTTGATGTACCCGGCATCGAAGAGCGGCAGCATATGGTTCTTCTGCAGCACCTTAAGGTTCTCGTTGTATGCCAGCTGCACCTTGTGGCAGAGGTCTATGATGCTGGAGAGATATTCCTTATAGTCGAGCTTGTGGTTCACGGCATACTGTATGCAGCGGTTGAGGTTGATGGTGAGCACCGACTTGGAACCTGTCGACACGCCACCGGCGCCGAGCGTGTAACTGAAACCGTTGTCCTGTATCTCGTTGCGCAGACGGCAGCAGGAGGACAGTGAGTCGGCGTTGTCGCTCATATATGTGAAGAAGGAGTGTCCCTCGGCATACATCTCGGCGGTGAAGTCGCCCCATTCCTTATCCTTGCAGTCGCCGTTTTCGGTGAGCAGTGCCATCGTCTCCACAGGGAATGTCAGCGGTGTGCGTGTGCGCTCCTTGTTGAACCACTTCATGAAGCGCTTCTGCAGCCAGTTCAGTCCGTCCCAGTCAGGTTTTGAGCCGTCGGGGAAGAAGAAGTTGCCGAAGAGACTCTCGAAGTAGTATTTGTCGTAGTAGGAGATGTTCCAGAACACAGCCTGGAAGTTCCTTGCACCCGTCGGCTGGTTCAGCGAGTAGACGATCTGTTCGAAGTAGTCGGTGAGCACCTTGTCGAGGGTGCGCTGGCGGAGGCTGAGGTCTACGACCTTCTCCGGATGTTTCCAGTAGTCCTTGCCGTACTCCTTCTCGATGAAGTAGTTCATATACATCAGGAACTCCGGGGTGGCGCAGGCTCCGGCGAGCATTGAGCTGACGATGAACACCATATTTATGAAGCCGCCGCAGAACGACTTGAGGTTCGTCGGTGCCGTGGAGTTGCCGCCGATGGCTGTCGTGCCGCCGATGAGCCATGGGTACATGGTTATCGAGGCGCAGTAGTTGGCCAGGTTGGTCTCGTCGTTCTTATATATAAAATGGTGGTTGAGCTTGTCGAGGTATTCGTCGGCAAGGGGCTTGCCGTACATCTTCTTTATGCGGTCGGTGAGCATGCGGCGGTTCAGACGGATGAACCCCTTCTTTGGCAGCTCGCCGATAAGTGTGGCGATATTCTTGTTCTCCACATTGGCGTTGGCATCGAACTTAGAGCCTGTAGCGGCGTTGTCGGCGCCCATGTAGTCGGAGAGAAACTTCAGCTGCTCTACTGCCTCACGGTCCTCGGTGTGTTCCTGACGGTAGATGATGAAACTCTTGGCAACCTTGTAATATCCCTCGCGCATCAGGGCTTCCTCCACTTCGTTCTGGATGTCCTCGACCTTGATGTCGTTATGGATGTCGAGGTGGGAGAGAATCTTTGATACCGCTCCGAGGTCTACCGGTTGTTTGACACTGTCGAATGCCTTGAGGATGGCATTCATAATCTTGTCCAAGGAGAACTGCTCCTTGGAACCGTCGCGTTTCGTGATGCTGAAATTCTGTATCTCCATTTTGGTTAATGTGTATTTTTGATGAAAACTTTTAGTTACCACAAGTGAAAGAAGTTTTCCGTTTTGGACAACTTTTTCTTTTTCGCAAGTGAGAAAGTTTCCCGTTTTGACTAAGTTTTCTGTTGCAAAGATAGATAATTTCTCTTAATAACGGGAAGGAAAGTAGTGTTTATTTTTGTTAAAGTAGAGGTCCTGATGCACGGCTGTAAGGTGTAAGTTGTTGGTTTACATTGCATCAGTGGGAATGCTTCAAGTGATTGCCTATTTTGGAGGCTATTTTGTGTCGCTGGCCATCACCCAAGCTATCTTGTCGGGGAAGCGCAGGAGGAGCTTGTCGTCGGATTTCTGAAGGACATAACCCGACTCTCCGGGTTGTACTACGAACACCTCTCCGCGGTTTATGCCGCCTAACAGTGCGGTATCACGGCGTGCAGAGCGCACATCACGCGGCATGAGGTCGAGCATCTCCGGCTGTGAGGTAGCCAGGCAGCGGCAGGTAACCTTCAGGCGGGTCTGACCGGGGATGGTGTCGACGGGTGCTGTCGCCGGGGCTTTTGTCCCAGAGGGTACGTCCATGACGACGGGCTTTGTGGGTGCCGGAGTCTTCTCTTCAGGAGCTTTCTCGCTTCTGCCGCAGGAGACGAATGGTGTAGCCATGGCGGAGAGGATTAATAATGTGGTAACTTTTGTCTTCGTTTTCATTTCGAGTGATGTGTCTTCTATGCTGCTTGCAAATTTAGAAAATTTTCTTCAAAGGAAAAACACAAAAATTATTAAAAGTGAGGAGGAAGCTATAGATGCTATAGAAGCTATAGAGGCTATAGAAGCTATAGAGGCTATAGAAGCTATAGAAGCTATAGAGACTATAGAAGCCATAGAGACTATAGAAGCTATAGAAGCTATAGAGGCTATAGGGGGACGGGTATTTTCAGGCTGTAAAAAATAAATATGCGAAAAAATTTGGTCATGAGGCATAAAAGCATTACCTTTGCACACGCTTTCGAAAGAAAGACAACATGGGTCAGTCTCCTACGGCCAGCTCCCTTCGAATCCCCCAGGATGGGAACATAGCAAGGGTACTAGGTTGTAGCGGCGCGATAGGAACCGCTGGCCCACCTGCCTCTTTAGCTCAGTTGGCCAGAGCACGTGATTTGTAATCTCGGGGTCGTTGGTTCGAATCCGACAAGAGGCTCAAAAATGTACGGGAAATTGAAAAAGGGATGAACCGGTGTTATCGGCTCATCCTTTTTTTATGTAGCCAACACGTTGGAGGTAAGGCCTCCGCGCCGTGCAAGAATGTGAAGCGCGAGCACCATACAAAATTAGTGGCGCAGACACTGTATAAGAAATGTGCAGTGCGAACGCCACACCCCTTACTACAAAGCTCGCGTATAACTTCTTTTGTTATATAGAATAAAGAAACCTCCATTTGATATAGTGTCCGGAATGGAGTTTTCTTTGATAGAAGTTTTAGACGTCAAGCCACATAGCTGCTTTCCAAGTTATCATAATTAGATTGTCTCAAAGAGGCAATCACATGTGGTGTTCCGGTACGATGGCCAGGTAGACGAGGTCATGGTCGGTGAGGTTCTCCATATAGTGTGAGTGGCCCTCAGGGCAGTAATGGCACTGTCCTGTACGCACCGTCTCCGTGATGCCGTCGTAGTGGAATGTGGCCACACCACTGATGACGAAGACAATCTCACAGTTGCCCTCATGCTTGTGTATGCCGCTTGATGAGCCTGGGCGGAGCGTGGAATACATGATTTTCACTTTATCGTCGGCAAAGTTACGTGTGTCCAGTGGTCCTTTGCCATCCTTGAAGTCCATCTGATGAACCTCTGGGATCTTGTCGAAATCTATTATCATAATTTGAAAAAACCGCCCTGCATCCTCCCGTTGGGAAGAGGCAGAGCGGTTGATGTTATTTGATTAAAAACGTTTGTTTCATTGATACTCTCGTTTTCTCCGTTTATGGATGCGGGAGCTCCAAGTTAGAAGGAGTACTTCAGACCAATCTGTCCACGCCAGCGGCTGTAGATGTCGCTGTAGTCGCGGTTGGCATATCCACCGGTGAACTGGTAGTTTCCGTTGCCGCGGTAGGTGACAGGGCTGTAGTAGACACCGAAGCCGTCGCCGTAGGTATGACCCCAGTCCTTATTGAGGAGGTTGCCGACGTTCAGGATGTCGAAAGTAAGCTCCAGGGAGTTGACCTGTCCTGCCACCTTGAAGGAGAACTTCTGCCCGAAGTGCAGGTCGAAGTGCTGCTCGAACGGCAGGTTGTCAGCGTAACGCTTATAGAACTGTCCGCGGTGCTTGCTCAGATAGGAGTCGCCTTCTATCCAAGCCTCCATGAGCTGACGCTGCATGTCGGCTGTGAGCGTCTTAGGATAAGCGTTGCCGTTGGCTGCCCATGTGTCGGTGCCCGGTCCGAAGAGGCTGCGTGTGAGGGCGTTGTTGCTGAATGAGGTAGCCTCAAACTTCATGACGTTGAGCTGGTCCTTGGTAGGAATGTAGAGGAGGTCGTTGCCGCTGGCACCATCACCGTTCATATCACCGTAGTAATAGAGGGTGTATGGAGAGCCGCTCTTGGCGGTGTAGATGATGCCGACGGTTGTCTCCCACTGCTTCTGCGCACCATACTGCACGTGGTAGTAAGCGCTGGCCTGTACGCGGTGAGGCACGTTGTAAGCCGAGTTGCCGAGCTCCGGGTCGTTAGGATTGCCGTAAGTATAGTTGTAACGCCAGTTGCTCTCCGCAACGGAGTTGCCACCGTTGTTGACCGACTTCGACTTTGTCCATGTGTAGCTTGCCATGAGGTCGAGTCCGAAGTCGAAATGCTTCTCAGCCTTCAACGACAGGTTCACGGTGTAACCCTTCTTGGTGTTGTACAGAGCGTAGACATTGCTGAACGGAGTGCCCTTGGTGACCTTCTCGAGCATAGGACGGTTGTCGAATGCCATGTCGGTGCCCTCGTAATAGGTCTGTCCGTAGGTCTTGCCGGTCTCGTCGACGGCGAGGTTCTTATAAAGGATGTCGTTCAGGGTCTTGGAGTAGATAGCCTCTGCCGTCCAGTCGATACCCAGTGCCTTGAAGTCGAAGCCGAGGTTCATACGTAGGTTCTGCGCGAACTTGAAGTTCTTGTCATAGACGTTGACGGTCTGTGAACCTGACTGTGAAGCCGTAGCGACGTTGGCCTCCTGACCGTTAGGGTTGAGGATGACGGTAATGTCCTTCGGCTTGTTCAGATAATACTGCGACATCTGGATACCGGTGTTTGAGAAGTTGTTGGAAATCCAGACGAACGGGATACGGCCGGTGAAGACACCTGCTCCACCACGAAGGATGAAGCGGCGGTCGCCGTTGATGTCCCAGCGGAAGCCTACACGCGGGCTCCACAGCGGAGCGCTGGAGAGTTTCTGGTCAGTGCGTACGTTCCAGCCTTTCTTTGCTGCGTACTCATTGAACGGTACGTTGGCTGACGGTGTGTCGAAGAACACCGGGATGTCCATGCGCAGACCGTAGGTGAGCTGGAAGGACGGTGTTACGTCCCACTTGTCCTGGGCATAGAAGCCGAGCTGTGCGGTACCGAAGGCAGCCTGCCAGCGCGGGTTGCCGGTAACGTCGACATTGGCGTGACCGTAACGGTAGTAGTTGATGTAGTTCTTGGTAGGGTCTACCTGTCCGTCGGCCATATAGTCGTCGTAGTATGAGTTGAAGTCATCGAGGGTCTGGAAGTTGTATGTTCCGTAGAGGTCCTGGATGAAGAGGTTCGAGAAGTGATAGATCTCGTTATGTGTACCGAAGGTGAGTGAGTGCTTGCCGAGATACCATGTGAGGTTGTCCTCGATGGTCCAGATGTCCTGGTCCAGGGAGTTGGCCATGGAGGAACGCTCGTTACCGAGGTTCACTGTGCCACCGCCGACACCAGAGATGTTGATTGACGGGAACGGAGCACCGACATCACGTTTGTCGCGTACGCCAACGTAGCTAACGCGGGCCTCGTTGCTCAGTGTTGGAGAGATGCGGCTCTGAAGCTCAGCGATAACGGAGTTGGTAACGCTCTTGAAAGGATAGCTGTAGAGGTTGTCGTTGAGAGAGGTGCGTCCGCCTGCGTTGTTGAGCTGCTTTGCGTTGACAAGGCTCCAGCGCACTGAGAACTTATTCGCCTCGTTGATGTTCCAGTCTAACTTCACGCCGGCCTTCTGGCTCTTCGTGTATATGTCCTCAGTAGAGAACGAGCCCGGATAGTTGACGCCCTGCTTCTCGGCCATCTTTTTAATCTTTTCCACTATGCCGTCGGCAGCGTTCATGTCGACGCGCGACTGGCTGGAGCCGTAGGAGTAGAGGTTAGGATATGACTTGTCGTTCATCTCGTAGTTGGCGAAGAAGAAGAGCTTGTCCTTGATGATAGGACCGCCGAGGGTTACACCCCAGTTGTAGTCTTTCTCATCATTGTATTTCGGTGCGTAGCCGGAGCCGTCGGAGAGTTTGTAGTGGTGTCCCATAAGGTTCTGGTTGTAGCCATAGCCGTAGAGACTTCCGTGGAACTGGTTGGTACCGCTCTTGGTGATGGCGTTGATGGAGCCTCCGGTGAATCCGCTCTGACGAACATCATACGGTGCCACGTTGACCTGTATCTGGTCGATGGTCTCCAGAGAAACCGGCTGTGTGCCTGCCTGTCCGCCGTTGGAGCCGGTGCTGGACAGTCCGAACACGTCGTTGTTGGCCGCGCCGTCGATGAGGAGCTGGTTGTAACGGTTGTTGGTGCCGGCGAACGACATCACACCTGTGTTGGTCGTCGTGAGCTGTGGGTTCAGACGGGCCACGTCAGCGATGCTGTGCGTGATGGTCGGCATATCGTTTATCTGCTGGGAGTTGAGGCTTTGGGCTGCGCCGGTCTTCGTGGCGTTGAGTCCGCCACGTCCAGTGACGACGACTTCCTGCAGCTCGCGTGCGTCCTCCTGCAGGGAACATGAGAGGTCTTCGGTCTCACCAAGCCTGAGGCTCACATTGTTGAACACTTTCGGCTTGTTGCCAATGTAGGAGATCTCCACCTTGTAGGGACCGCCTACACGCATTCCTTGTATGGCATACCGTCCGTCGATATTGGTTACTGCACGATAAACGGTGCCTGAAGGCTGGTGGGTGGCGGTAACGGTAGCGCCGATTACCGACTCACCGTTGCTGGTGACGAGACCGGAGATGCCGGATGTCGTAACCTGTGCAACTGCTGCTGATGCCATCATTAGTAACAATGTCATCAAAAATAATAGCTTTCTTTGCATAACAGCTTGGAATGATTAATTGAGTAACTTAGCTTTTTTCTTATTACGCTGCAAAATTAGCTAAAATTATTTAAATAGTTATTACGAAAAGATGAAAAAGTGAATAGTGATAGAGAAAAAATACCAAGTCTTCGCTTCTGCCACTGCACCACCGCCTATACATTATATAATATGTATGCTAACGCCTCTGTCAATTTTTATAAAGCAGTACGACATAAGGTAGCTTTTTACTCACTTGGTCTTTGGTCGTCGAGTGAGCCTATCTGAGTTTGGGAGTACTTCATTTCGGAAGCGCTTTAGGTACTATGAAAATACGAAAAAAGTTTACACGAAAACAATACCTATGCTTTTGCGTTGTAAAAGCATAGGTTTTACCTCGTAAAAGCATATGTTTTACCTCCTAAAACCTATGCTTTTACAACGTAAATGTAATGCTTTTGCAATTTGCTGTAAATCAATACGTTGCAAAGGTGATATAAAATTTTTGAAATGTGAAATAAATTTACAAATGTTCAACGCTTATAGGGGCTTAAAGTGAGTGTTTACTAATAACTATAGGACTCTAGTGTAGCGTCCTAACCATATTTACTGTTTTAGTCAGATTCCTTATGTGAGTAATGATTCATGTCCCGAAAGAAAAATTTTACGTATAGCGATGTGTCTTCAAAGATGGGCTTGCGGAGCCCCATCCCTACATTAGGTTCCGGAAACCGATCTTTGAATATACCTTTCTATGCGTGTAGATATCACTTCGTGCCTTGGCGATGCACACTGGCCCGTTGTGCGCATATTTTATTCATGTAGTTTTCCTGGTAGTAGCTGGTGGTATATCGAGTTTTGGTAACATTATTTTTTGGCGGAAACATCTTTTTTTCGTAATTTTGCAACCTTATTAATAATGAGTAATAACAAATGAGGCCGCAGACGCCGTTCCCATGGTGATAACAATGCTTGGGACAACGTACTGCTACGGCTTTGAAACATATAAACGACTATGGCTAAGAAATTCGCCGAACACAAAGGGCTCGATTTGACCCAGACGAACCGAGATGTTCTTGAAGAGTGGAAGAAGGAAGATATCTTCCACAAGAGTATTGACCAACGCGAGGGTTGTCCCCAGTTTATCTTCTTTGAGGGACCACCATCAGCAAACGGACACCCCGGTATCCACCACGTGCTGGCCCGCTCCATCAAGGACACCTTCAACCGGTATAAGACTATGCGCGGCTTCCAGGTGCAGCGTAAGGCCGGCTGGGATACCCACGGACTGCCCGTGGAGCTCGGCGTGGAGAAGGAACTTGGCATCACGAAGAAGGATATAAACAATCCGTCGTCGCCGAAATACATCTCGACAGAGGACTACAACCACAAATGCCGCGAGAACGTCATGAAGTTCACCAAGGAATGGCGTCAGGTTACCGAGGAGATGGGATACTTTGTCGACATGGATCATCCGTATATCACCTACGACAACAAATATATCGAGACGCTGTGGTGGCTTCTGAAGCAGCTCTACAACAAAGGACTGCTCTACAAAGGCTACACCATCCAGCCGTACAGTCCCTCGGACGGCACAGGACTGTCGAGCCATGAGCTCGCACAGCCAGGATGCTACCGCGACGTCAAGGATACCACCGTTACGGCACAGTTCCGTATCAGCGACGAGAGCTGGAAGGAACTGAAGACCAAGTCGCAACGGCTGAAGAAGTCGGACTGGGGCGAACCGTACTTCGTGGCATGGACGACAACACCGTGGACACTGCCTTCGAACGTGGCCCTGTGCGTAGGTCCTAAGATTGACTATGTGGTCTGCGAGACCTACAACCCATATACCGCAAAGCCGGAGACGATAATCATCGCCGAGCAGAGAGTGCCCGCATACCTCAATCCGGGCGGTCCTATCACCGACGACGGTGAGCTGCCGGAATACCAGCACGGCGACAAGTACGTGCCTTATAAAGTCGTGGCCCATTTCAAAGGCTCCGACCTCGAGGGTATGCACTACTGCCAGCTCATGCCATGGGTGAAGCCATGCGAGAAAGTCGACGAATACAGCGAGAAATTCGTCAGCGACTATGCCGCAGCACATCCTGAGAAGACCTTCAAGGGTGAGGATGGCGTCGACACCTTCGTGGAGATGGCCGACCAGGCCTTCCGCGTCATTCTCGGCGACTACGTTACAACAGAGGACGGTACCGGTATCGTACATATCGCGCCGACTTTCGGTGCCGACGATGCCAAGGTGTCCAAGGATGCCGCTATCCCTGGTCTCTACCTGATAAACAAGAAAGGCGAGACCCGTCCTATGGTCGACTTGCAGGGTAAGTACTATGTTGTCGACGAACTCGACAAGAACTTCCTCGACCGTTGTGTTGACGAGGCTCTCTACAGCCATCATGCCGGCGACTACGTGAAGAACGCCTACGACCCGAAATATAACGAGAACGGTGTCTGGGACCGTAAGCGCTCCGAGAAGGAAGAGGACCTGAACATCGTCATATGTATGGAGATGAAACAGGAGGGCACGGCCTTCAAGATAGAGAAGCACGTGCACACCTATCCTCATTCCTGGCGTACCGACAAGCCAATCCTCTACTATCCTCTCGACTCGTGGTTCATCCGCGACACGGCGAAGAAGGAGAGAATGGTGGAGCTCAACAAGACCATCAACTGGCATCCGGAGTCCACGGGTTCAGGGCGCTTCGGCAACTGGCTTGAGAACCTCAACGACTGGAACCTCTCGCGCTCACGTTTCTGGGGCACGCCGCTGCCTATCTGGCGCGACGAGCACCGCGGAGAGAAGTGCATAGGCTCCGTAGAGGAGCTCTACGCTGAGATAGAGAAGAGCGTCAAGGCCGGTGTGATGAAGCAGAACCCGCTGAAGGAACGCGGTTTCGTGCCCGGCGACTACTCCCAGGAGAACTACGACAAGATAGACCTCCACCGTCCTTATATCGACGAGGTGGTCCTTGTCAACGACAACGGCGAGCCGATGCGCCGCGAGTCCGACCTTATCGACGTATGGTTCGACTCTGGTTCCATGCCTTACGCGCAGCAGCACTATCCTTTCGAGGGTGCCATCAACGCCGAGGGACTTAAGGCCACCGGCAAGAGTGAGGCCGAATACCGTCAGGAGCTTATCAGCTCCACCTATGAGGGCACTCCCGTGCCGCCGGCATTCTATCCTGCCGACTTCATCAACGAGGGTGTCGACCAGACACGCGGCTGGTTCTTTACCCTGCACGCTATCTCTACGATGATCTTCGACCACGTAGCGTTTAAGAACGTTATCTCCTCCGGCCTCGTCCTCGATGCCAAGGGCAACAAGATGTCGAAGCATGTGGGCAACGTCACCGACCCGTTTGAGATGATACATAAGTACGGTGCCGACCCGGTGCGCTTCTATATGATGACCAACTCCGAGCCGTGGGACAATCTGAAGTTCGACCAGAACGGTGTCGACGAGTGCCGCCGCAAGTTCTTCGGTACATTATATAATACGTACTCCTTCTTCGCCCTCTACGCCAATGTCGACGGCTATGAGGCCCCGAGCAGCGCTGTAAGGCCAGCCAAAGACGCTCCGGAGATTGACCGTTGGATTATCTCCAAGCTCAACAGTCTTGTCAAGGGCGTCGAGGAACAGCTTGACAACTACGACCCGACACGCGCCGGCCGTCTCATCGACGCCTTCGTCAACGACGACCTGTCCAACTGGTATGTGCGTCTGAACCGTAAACGCTTCTGGGGTAAGGAGATGAGCGCTGACAAACGATCTGCCTACGACACACTCTACACCTGTCTGATGGTTGTCGACAAACTCCTCGCGCCGTTTGCGCCGTTCTTTGCCGACCAGCTCTACCATGACCTCGGCGGTAAGCTGGAGAGCGTCCATCTCGATAAGTGGCCTGTAGTTGACGCTGAGGCTATCGACACAGACCTCGAGGCACGCATGGATATGGCACAGAAGATTACGAGTATGGTTCTTGCCCTGCGACGTAAGGTCAACATCAAGGTCCGTCAGCCACTGTCGCAGATAATGATACCTGCTGTTGATGACGAGCAGAGACGCCATATAGAGGCCGTCGCCGACCTTATAAAGAACGAGACTAATGTCAAGGAGCTCAACTTCATCGAGGGTCAGGGCATGCTCGTGAAGAAGGTGAAGTGCAACTTCCGCGTCATGGGAAAGAAGTACGGCAAGCTCATGAAGGGTGTCGCAGCACAGATGAGCGCGCTCTCCCAAGACGACATAGCACGTCTGGAGCACGACGGAAAAATTGCCATCACCGTTGAGGGCAACAGCCTCGACGTTCTCGCCGAGGATGTGGAGATTATCAGTGAGGACATCCCGGGATGGCTCGTCAGCAATGAGGGTAACCTCACCGTGGCCCTGGAGGTGGAGCTCAACGACGACCTGCGCCGTGAGGGTATGGCCCGTGAGTTGATAAACCGCATCCAGAACCTCCGTAAGGACACCGGTCTGGAGATTACCGACCGCATCGTCGTTACGCTGGCACCGAACGCAGACACCGACGCGGCCATCGAAAGCTACGGTGACCTCGTGAAGACCCAGGTCCTCGCAAACGAGATAAACATCGCGCCTAACGACGGTACGGAGGTCGACTTCGACGATTTCAAGCTGAACATCAAGGTAGAAAAGGCTAAGTAAGGATAACGGTCATCTACCGGCAGCTCCCCCTGTCCCGCTACGACGGGGCAGGGTGGGGGTGCCATCTTTGCCTATCCTCCTCTTCCTTATACATTATTATATATTTCGCGATACTGTCGCGACCGTGCACCCCGACACAAACTAAGTAACACTTCTTATATACTATAACTCTAAAAAACAATCCCGGCTTGTCGCCTCTGCCGTCCCTACTCGTAATAGGTAGGACAGGAGAAGACCTTAGGGGTAGCTACTATGGCTAAGAAAACACGCTATTCGGATGCGGAGCTCGAGGAGTTCCGTGCCATCATCAACGAGAAACTGGCCAAGACAGAACAGGACTACAAGGACACTATGGACCAGCTGATGAATAAGAACACTAACGATGTCGATGACACCTCACCAACCTACAAAGCCCTTGAGGAGGGGTCGCTGACCCAGACCAAGGAGGAGCTGGTGCAGATGGCACAGCGTCAGCAGAAGTTCATCAACGGTCTGAAGGCTGCCTTGCTGCGTATTCAGAACAAGACCTACGGCATCGACCGTATCACCGGAGAGCTTATCCCGAAGGAACGTCTTCGTGCCGTGCCACACGCTACGCTCAGCGTGGAGTCTAAAAACGCCCGTAAAGGCCACTGATGTCTCCGCGGTCGTCCGACGATGGCATCGGCTTAGGGAACGAAAGAAGAATAGAGAAAAAACATTAATGACTGCAAAGAAGAAAAAGGCCGTCGTGGCGGCAGCGGTAATCCTGCTGCTGCTTGTCGTCGACCAGCTGATAAAGATTTGGGTTAAGACCCACATGACGCTTGGCGAGCAGATTGTCATTGCGCCGTGGTTCCGCATAGAGTTTATCGAGAATAAAGGCATGGCGTGGGGCATGGAGCTCGGCTCCAAGCTCTTCCTGTCGCTGTTCAGGATAGTGGCCGTGATAGCACTGGTATGGTATATACAGTCGCAGATTAGAAAGAACTGTGGCTGGGGCTTCCTCATCATGCTCTGCATGATATGTGCCGGCGCGGCGGGAAACATCTTCGACTCGGTGTTCTACGGACAAATCTTCTCGCAGTCGACACCGTTCGACGTGGCGCACCTCGTGCCCTGGGGGCAGGGCTATGAGCTGAAACCCCTGGCGGGCAGTGTCGTCGACATGTTCTACTTCCCCCTCTGGCACGGGACACTTCCTGAGTGGCTCCCTATAGGAGGCGGTCATGAGTTCACCTTCTTCAATGCCATCTTCAACTTTGCCGACGCCTGCATCACGACGGGCGTGTTCTGCCTCCTCATCTTCTATACCAATGGCGTCAACGGAGGTAAGGAGACGGTGGAGACGACGACCGCCGGTGAGAAGAGTGTGCAGGAGAGTGACAAGGCCGGAGCGCAATGATGTCCGGAGGAGTCCTTGGAAAGGTAGCGGTTGTTACCGAAAGAAACAGAGTATCAATGAGAAATCCAAAGTTTATATTGTCCGTCTTTTGTCTCCTGGCGACCATCTTCATGACCGTCTCGTGCAAACCCGGCGTCCCCGACGACTATATCCAACCCGGAAAGATGGAGGATATTCTCTACGACTATCATATTGCCATGGCCATGGCGGACCAGGGCGACCCGTCGCAACACGACGAACGCGTCGTCGCCTATAAGGCTGCCGTGCTGCGGAAATACGATGTCAGCGAGCAGCAGGTCGACAAGTCGATGCAGTACTATATCCGGCATACGGACCGCCTGCACGATATCTATAACGACCTCGCCGAGCGTCTGAACGATGAGGCTAAGGACCTCGGTGCCTCCGGAGCCAGCATGACGAAGGAGTATTCGCAGAACGGCGATACGACAAACGTATGGCGCGGTGCACAGGCTCTTGTGCTCAGTCCGGAGCCGGGTGTCAACTCCTATTCGTTCTCCGTGAAGGTCGACACTGCTTTTCATAAGGGCGACAACCTGTCGTTGGAGTTCAACGCCAACTATATCATCCAGGACGGCATGCGCAACGCCGTCGCCGTGCTCAACGTGAAGCTGATGAACGACAGCGTTGTCAGTCAGGTGGCACGTATCACCTCCGACTCGCGTATGCAGGCGTTCTTCAGCGACTTCGGCAATATAGGTATCAAGGAGGTCAGCGGCTACTTCCTCTTCCTGCCGTCGAGCGACATCCAGCCGCCGACGACACTCAGGATGCTCTTCGTTACGAATATCCGCCTGCTGCGCATACATAAGGTAGCGGCACAGAACGGTGGAGGCGACACCTCCGTAGGCACTGGCCAGCCACCGGTGAACGGACCTCAGCCGTCAGGACAGCCCATGCCACCGTCAGGACAGCCTATGGCGGCACCTGTTCAGCCTGTTCCGAACCGGCCGACAGTCCCGCCGGGCATACAACCGCGTGTGAACTGATGAGACGGATTGGCGCACATAGGATAATAACGGAGTCCGCCACGCTGCAGCAAGCCGTCGTGGAGATAAGCGAGGGACGCGTCGTCAACTACTACGAGTTCCGCGATGAGCTGCCGATGACCGAATGGCTGGGCGGTACCATCATCGTCAGACGCGACGACGACGGCATCCTCCGAGCGTCTAAGGACGGCACGCTGCTTGTCGATGATGAATAGCTCCGTGGCGTATCCATTCTTAAGAAAATAAAACAGAAACAGAACAGTATAACTCAACACCCAAAGAAATATGCTTACAGTAGACCAATTAGAAGACAAACTCCTGGAACTGGCTTTCGCTGAGGATATCGGCGACGGCGACCATACAACCCTTTGCTGCATCCCTGCCGATGCAATGGGTAAGAGCCACCTCCTCGTTAAGGAGGAGGGTATCCTTGCCGGCGTGGAGATGGCAAGAAAAGTATTCGACAAGTTCGACCCGACGATGAAGATGACGGTCTTCATCGAGGACGGAGCACACGTGAAACCGGGCGACATCGCCTTCGTCGTGGAGGGCAAGGTGCGCTCGCTCTTGCAGACGGAACGTCTCATGCTGAACATCATGCAGCGTATGAGCGGCATCGCCACGATGACCCACCGTTATGTAGAACGTGTCAAAGGCACCGGCTGTCATATCCTCGACACCCGCAAGACAACGCCAGGCATGCGAATACTGGAGAAGCAGGCCGTGAAGATTGGTGGTGGCATGAACCACCGCATAGGTCTCTTCGACATGATACTCCTCAAGGACAACCACATCGACTTTGCGGGAGGTATCGTCAATGCCATCGACCGTTGCCATAAATATCTGGAGGAGAAGAACCTCGACTTGAAGATAGAGATTGAGGTGCGCGACTTCGACGAGCTCCAGCAGGTCCTCGACCACGGCGGTGTCGACCGTGTCATGCTCGACAACTTCACTCCCGCCGACACCAAGAAGGCCGTTGCTCTCATCAACCATCGCTATGAGGTGGAGTCTTCGGGTGGCATCACCTACGACACCATCCGCGACTATGCCGAGCAGGGCGTCGACTTCATCAGCGTGGGCGCGCTCACTCACAGCGTGAAAGGTCTCGACCTGAGCTTTAAGGCTTGCTAAGCACGTACAGTGCACCGTCCCAACGGACGGCGTCAGAATACATTTATTCGAGTTCCGCAATAGGGCGTTCAATATGAAGTTCCTACTCTTTCGGCGGATATCCGCTTGCAGGGTGTTACTTCCGTAAAATAAGAAAAGGGTGTGAAGAGTCCCAGTACCACTACGAGGCACTTATCCCGTTCCTGAGCAAAAATGGGTACAAAAATTGAACACCTTTGTTCCGTAAGTGAAATCCACACGTACAAAGAGCAATCTTTAAAATCGTTCTGCTGAACCCAATGTAGATTGTTCTGTGGGATCCAATGTAGATTGCTCTGCTGAATCCAATGTAGGGGTGGGGTTTATCCCCATCCTCCAAGGAAAATGGATTGCGGAACCCAATGTAGGGGTGGGGTTTATCCCCATCCTCCAAGGGTTTAAAGGTGCCTTCTTCCTCCCATTTTCGGGAAGGCAGAGGGGTCCTGCCATTGGAGGATGGGGATAAACCCCACCCCTACATTGGGTGAAAGCGATGCTTTTGCCTCTCCCGTTTCACAAGATGTGGATAAACCCCACCCCTACATTGGTCAAAGAGGTTTCCGCGGAGCGAGTGCGGCCAGATAAGCAGATGGGGGCTTACACCCTGTGCCTCGGAGAGGTACACTCTCAGTAACCCCAGACTAAGTGAGCGCAGTCTGGGGACAGATAGAAAGGATAGTGTCCACTCAGAGCCTCGAAGAGGAAGTACAAGCGAATGTAATCCGCTTGCAGGGTACGGTCAGACTCCAAACGCTATATAAAATATCCGTGTCAGACCGACGGCTGCAGGGCGCGGCCCTTGTGGCCGTCCGCAAACATATGAATATTGAATTTACGACGGACGGCCACAAGGGCCGCACCCTGCAGCCGTCAGGCACCACGCGCTGAATGGATACCTCACAGTCTTGGAGAGGTTGACTTTCCAGTAACCCCAGGCTGCATTTTCTTCGCTCGTTTAGCCTGGGGTTATTGAGAGCCAGCCTCTCCGAGGCTGTAAGTCACTGTTGCGCTTAGAGGATGGGGATAAACCCCACCCCTACATTGGGTTCCGCAATCCATTTTCCCTTGGAGGATTGGGATAAACCCCACCCCTACATTGGGTTCCGCAATCCATTTTCCCTTGGAGGATTGGGATAACCCCGCCCCTACATTGAGTCCCGCAATCCATTTTCCCTTGGAGGATGGGCATAAAGCCCACCCCTACATTGGGTTCCGCAACCCATTTTCCCTTGGAGGATTGGGATAACCCCACCCCTACATTCGCATAAGTTGCGGGTATATTTCTTATAATTCATACTATTAAGTAACTATAGAAACTTGAATATATAAAAAGGCGTACATCCGCATCGTCCGGGATAAGTTTCCCGTCGCGATGCCGGTGTACGCCTTTTTTGTGTTATTACGTTTTTTTACCGCTGCAATGGTTTGATTTTGAATGTGAAATTCAGTTTTTTTACCGCTGCAATGGTTTGATTTTGAATGTAAAATTCAGTTTTTTACCGTAGCAATGGTTTGATTTTGAATGTAAAATTCAGTTTTTTACCGCTGCAATGGATTGATTTTGAATGTAAAATTCAGTTTTTTACTGCTGCAATGGATTGATTTTGAATGTAAAATTCAGTTTTTTACCACTGCAATGGTTTGATTTTGAATGTAAAATTGTGTTTTTTACCGCTGCAAAGGATTGATGTTGAAGGTAAAGCTCTTGCTGCCATAGTGGACGCGGTACTTCTCCAACGGCCAGGCTCCCCAGGAGTCGGTGCCGCCGATGCCGTAGTGCTCGGCGTCGAGGAAGAGATTTGTCGTCTTGGCGCGCGGCACCTGATAACTGTGGCGCTGGTGTTTCTCTATGCCTTCGTCGAGGTCCGCGATGTTATAGTGCAGCGCTGAGGCGTAGAAATCCTCAGGAATGGCGTTGTTTATCATGATGCCGTAACCATTGCCGTTCGACTGCATCCACCAACTTATATCACTCTTCGTGCCCGTTTCCTGAGGTCGGATATAGGGATAGAACTGTTCGTCGGCTGTCATGAGGTAGTAGCCTTTGCGCATGCAGTCCTTCCGGTCAGCATAGTTCTCTATCGGTCCACGTCCGAAGAACTCGCTCTTGTCCATGTCGTATGGCAGCTCTATGACCACGCCGAAGCGGAACATGTCGCTCACCTTCGCCGTGTCGCTGGCCTCGAGGCTCTCCGTAACCGTCATGGCACCCTTGTCGTCGAGGATGTCGTAGGTCATCGTCAGCCGTGCATTTACCTCCGGCATGTCGTATGTCGCCTTTACGCTTACCGCCTTCGTCATCTTGTCGCGTTCATAGGAGAGTGCCGTCAGCTTCATCTCCGGATGGAGCCATTTGCGGAACAGCTTCTGCATGCTGGCGCCCATGTCGTTGTCGGTGGGCGCACGCCAGAAGTTCGGACGTATCGTTCCGCCGTCGGCCAGCATGTCGCGGCCGTCGACCCTGTACTGTGTGAGAAGGCCCGTGGCGCGGCTGAAGGACAGCAGCGCATATCCGTCCTGACCGTTGACTTTCGATGCCACCGTGATGACGGGCTCGCTCTTCTTGTCTATAATGTTCAGCTTGTACTGCTGGACAAAATATGCTGAGTCGACAATAGCTGTCTCGTTGCATTCTATCTGGCTGTAGGCGACGGTCTGTCCCTTTGCCATGAGAGGCTCGTCGTGTTTCTGTTTGAAGTCGATGTTGAGGTACTCGCCCCAACTTCTCGACGTGATATGGAAGGTCTTCTCCTGCTGTGGTGCCACGTTGAGGTCGGTTATGACGCCACTGGAGACGGTAGTGCCGTCTCCGAGGACCGTCGTCCAGTACATGTCGTAGTCGGAGAGATCGCGGAAGAAATACTCGTTGCGGACCTTGACGTCGGCCTCTGTGCCGTCGAAGTTGTCGCTTGTGGCCCAGATGTTCTGATACTGGTATGCCAGCTCATAGGCATGTGGGTTGAGCTGGCGGTCAGGACCGATGATGCCGTTGCAGTTGAAGTTGTTGTCCGACGGGTCGTAGCTGTTGTAGTCGCCACCGTAGCAGTATTTCACCAGCTCGGTGGCACCGCCGAGGCCGTAGCCAGAGCCATGGGCGATGGTGTCGGTAGCTGGACTGAGGCTTGCCGCGGTGGCCTCAAGACGTGCGAGAACGTCCTTGTCGTAGGTCAGATAGCCCTTGACACTGCCTTTCTGCGTGTCGTGGCGGATATCCTTGTGGAGCGCCTGGTCGACGAAGTCCCAGTCGAAACCGCCCTGGTACTTCGGATATTTCCGTATCATCTGCCAGTATTCCTTCAGGTTGCCGCCGGAGTTGCCCATCGTATGGTTGTACTCACATTGTATCAGCGGCTTATGCGATGCCGTGTCGGTGGCGTATTTCTCACATTCGCTGACAGGATAGTACATCGGGCAGAAGATGTCGGTGGCCTTTCCGTCCTTCCCTGCCTGCTCATATTGTATAGGGCGGCTCTGGTCCTGGGAACGTATCCAGTCGTAGGCGTCGTCGAAATTCTTGGAGTATTTTGTCTCGTTGCCCAGGCTCCAGACGATGACGCTGGGATGGTTGTAGTTAAGGCAGACGTTGTGCTGGTTGCGCTGCATTATCTGCTTTGCGAAGAGCGGCTTTCCGGAGGCGGCGTCGTTGCCGTAGCCGAAGCCGTGGCTTTCTTGGTTTGCCTCTGCGACGACATAGAGTCCGTACTTGTCGCACAGGTCGTACCATCGCGGGTCATCGGGGTAGTGGGATGTGCGCACGGCGTTGATGTTCAGTCGTTTCATTATTTTTATGTCCTGGACCATACGCTCCAGCGATACGTTGTATGCCCCGTCGGGGTCCATCTCATGTCGGTTGGCACCCTTGATAAGTATGGGCTGTCCGTTGACGAGGAGCTGCGAGCCTCGTATCTCTACCTTGCGGAAGCCCACCTTCAGTGGAACGGTCTCATAGACGGGCACACGGTAGATACCGCGGGCGCGGTCCTTGGCGGAGAGGAAGCCTATGACGTGCACCGTGAGGTTGTAGAGGTGTGGTGTCTCCGCCGTCCATCTCTTTACGCCGGGGACGTCGAAGACCGTCTCCACCACGCCACTAGCGTTGGGTAGTCCACCGCCCTGTGCCACGATGTCGCCTTTCTCATCGGTGAGCGTCATCTCTATCGCCACGTCGCCCTCCAGCATTGTCGTTACGCGGAGCTTGCCGTTGGTGTAGTTGTCGGTGAGGTCGGGGACGACGCGTATGTCCTCGATATGCTTCTGCTGTGGGCGGGCATAGAGATAACTTGTACGTGCCACTCCCGACAGACGCCAGAAGTCCTGGTCCTCGTCCCATGAGCCGTCGCACCAGCGGAACGTCTCGAAGGCGAAGAGGTTGCGTCCCTTGTGCAGGTATCTCGTTACGTCGAATTCCGCTGCGACCTTCGAGTCTTCGCTGTAGCCGACATAATGTCCGTTGACCCACAGGTAGATGTTCGACGTTACCGAGCCGAAGTGGGCTATGACCTGCTTGCCGTCCCAGCTGTCGGGGATATCGATGACGCGGCGGTAAGAGCCCACGTGGTTGTCCTTCACCGGTACGGCGGGCGGCTGCTCGTTGAAATGTCCGCGCCAGGCAAATCCGATGTTGACATACTCAGGGTCGCCGTAGCCGTTGACCTCCCAGATACCGGGCACGGCCATCGTTGCCCATGTGGAGTCGTTGTAGTCCTCCTTCCAGAACGCATCGGGACGCTGGTCGGCGTCTTTGACCCAGTGGAACTTCCACTGTCCGTCGAGGCTGATATAGTTCTTCGACTTGAAGCGGTCGCCGGTGCTGATGGCGGTAGTGTCATCGTCGGGTGCAAAAGCGAAGAAGTCGGTGTGTGGCTTCAGCCGGTTGACGTCGTTGATCTCCAGGTCGTGCCACTCGGTGAACGTCGGCTGCGAGGCCTTGGCGCTCTTGCTGTCAGTGGTCTGTGCTTTAGCTGCCAGTGTCAGGGCTGCCGCCAGGGCCAAGGGCAGGTATCTCTGAAAATGATTTCTCTTTTGTTTCATCGTAGTCGTTGGGTTGGTTTTAGCAGTTGTTGTTTTAGCTCAATTGTCGTTGCTCCTGCTCAGAAAAAGTTGTTCTTATTCAGTTTTCGTAGTTCTTATTTGGTTGTCGTTATCTGATGCTGACAGTCGTTGACTATTCCACTGGGATGTTCCTGCCTTTATGGAACATACGGTTGATGATGATGGCGATGGCTCCGTCGCCGGTGACGTTGCACGCTGTTCCGAAGGAGTCCATGGCAATGTAAAGGGCTATCATCAGCGCCTGCATGTCGGAGTTGAAACCGAGCACTGAGGCCAACGGACCTAAGGCAGCCATGATAGCACCGCCGGGAACGCCCGGTCCGGCCACCATGCACACTGCCAGCAGGAGCATGAAGTTGAGGAAGAGCGGGAAGTCGTGGGGCATGCCGTTGATAAGGCAGACGGTCAGCGCGCAGCATGTTATCTTCATCATCGACCCTGGCATGTGTATGGTGGCACAGAGAGGAATGGTGAATCCGGCTATATGCTCGCCGACCCCGTTGCGGATGGTCTGTCGGAGCGTAACGGGAATGGTGGCTGCCGACGACGAGGTGCCCAGTGCCGTGAGATAGGCCGGTATCATCCTCCACAGAAGGCGGAAGGGATTGCGGTGCGTCAGACCGCCGGCGACGACGAACTCATAGACGAGGATGAAGATGTGCAGCACCACGATGACGAGGATTATCTGTGCGAAGACGACGAGGATGCGGTACGCCTGTCCAGTGTATGTCATATTGGTGAAGATGCCGAAGATGTATATCGGCAGAAGGGGTATGATGACCTTTGCGATGACCATGCCGACGATGTCCTGAAACTCGTTGAAGATGTTCTGCAGGTTCCCGGCATGGGTGTATATGATTCCCAGTCCCATGACGAACGACAGTACCAGTGCGCTCATCACGTCGAGCAGTGGCGGTATCTTGATGTCGAAGTAGGTGGCCAGCTCCACGGCCTTCTCCGGAGCGAAGCCCTGTGCACTCTCCACCATGGACGGGAAGAAGATGGTGCCGGTGCCGTAGCCGATGAGACCTGCGATGACGGTGTCGACGTATGCCAGGACGACCGTGGCGATGAGCATACGTCCCGCGCCCTCACCGATATTGGCGATGGCGGGCGTTACCAGTCCCACGATAATCAGTGGAACCATGAAGCCGAGAAACTGCCCGAAGATGGCGTTGAAGGTAACGAAGACGCGTACGAGTCCTTCCGGAAAGAAGTTTCCGGCCACCACGCCGAGGATGATGGCGAGGATGATGAGTGGCAAAAGTCCAATCTTATGTTTCATAACCGCTTGCAAAGATAGTTATTTTTGTTTATCCGTGCAAGAAAAGAGTTGAGAACGGACCTTTTGCCGGGAAGAAAAAAATAAATCAGTAAAATCTTGCACAATCAGTTAAAAGTCAGTACCTTTGCAGCCGCTGTCACGAGATGGCAGCATAGAATTCAAACCAAACAAACGTTATTTTAAACATTTATGGCAACAAAAATCAGATTACAGCGCGGCGGACGCAAGGGATACGCAGTATACCGTATCGTCATCGCCGACTCAAGAGCACCACGTGATGGTAAATTTACTGAGAAGCTTGGAGTTTACAATCCAAACACCAATCCAGCCACAGTAAGTTTGAATTTTGATCGCGCCCTGTATTGGGTGGAGACAGGTGCACAGCCTACCGACACCGTACGCAACATCCTTAAGGGTGAGGGCGTTTACATGATGAAGCACCTCCGTGGAGGCGTTAAGAAGGGCGCTTTCGATGAGGCTGCAGCACAGCAGAAGTTCGAGGCTTGGAAGCAGCAGAAGGAGCAGAAGCTCCAGGCTGTCGCTCAGAAGAACGCTGACGACAAGAAGGCTGCCGCTGAGAAGAACCTTGAGCAGGAGAAGAAGACCAACGAGGCTATCGCTAAGAAGGTCGCTGACAAGAAGGCTGCTGAGGCTCAGGCAAAGGCCGAGGAAGAGGCTGCTAAGGCCGCTGAGGCTGCCGCACCTGCAGAGGGTGAGGCTCAGGAGGAGGCTCCTGCTGAGGCATAAGGCTTTCGCAAACCAACAACCAAAAAAGGTAAAAAGGAAGGTTCCGGGTTCCCGGAGCCTTTCTTTTTACCTTTTTGTTTTTAGGGGCTATAGGTAGCTATAGTCTCTATAGCTTCTATAGTTTCTATAGTTTCTATAGCTTCTATAGCTTCTATAGTCTCTATAGTCTCTATAGTTTCTATAGTCTCTATAGCTTCTATAGCTTCTATAGTTTCTATAGCTTCTATAGTTTCTATAGCTTCTATAGTCTCTATAGCTGCCTATGGCCCTTGCCCTTACTCTTCGTATACCGTCGGGTCTGGTACGCCGGCGAGCTCGAAGGCCTCCTTGCGCTCGCGGCAGGTGCCGCATTTGCCGCAGTGCTTCTCACCGCCTTTATAGCAGGAGTAGGTCTTGGAGTAGTCGATGCCAAGACCAGTGCCGATACGGCAGATGTCGGCTTTCGTAATCTTTGTGTATGGCGCCTCTATCTCCACGCCGGCGTAGGTGCCGTGCTTCATGGCCTCCGACATAGGCCGGATGAAATCCTCGCGGCAGTCGGGGTAGATGGAGTGGTCGCCGAAGTGGTTGGCGATGAGCACACGGCTCAGACCGCGGCTCTCGGCGAGGCCGCATCCTATGGCCAGCATGATGCCGTTGCGGAACGGTACCACCGTTGACTTCATGTTCTCTTCGTCGTAGTTGCCTTCCGGTATGGCGTCGGCACCTTCGAGAAGCGACGACTTGAAATACTGGTGCATGAAGGCAAGGGGTATGGTGATGTGCTCGATGCCCAGCTTCTTACAGTGGTAGACGGCACATTCCGTCTCGCGCTTGCTGTGGTTGGAGCCATAGTCGAAGGTGACGGCAAGGGCTATCTCGTCCTTGCGGTCATAGAGAAGCGTTACGCTGTCCATGCCTCCGGACAGAATGATGAGTGATGTTTTCTTTCCCATGTTCCTCCGTATTGTTATTGATGTGTGGCAAAGCGCTGCTCGGCGAGCTTCTCATATTTCGTTCCGGGACGGCCGTAGTTGGCATAGGGGTATATGCTGATGCCGCCGCGGGGCGTGAACAGTCCCGTCACCTCGATGTACTTCGGGTCCATGAGCTTGATGAGGTCTTTCATGATGATGTTCACGCAGTCCTCATGGAAGTCGCCGTGGTTGCGGAAGCTGAAGAGATAGAGCTTCAGGCTTTTGCTCTCCACCATCTTGACATCGGGGATGTACATGATGCGTATCTCGGCGAAGTCGGGCTGGCCGGTGATAGGGCACAGCGACGTGAACTCCGGGCAGTTGAAGCGCACCCAGTAGTCGTTGTCCTGGTGCTTGTTGGTGAATGTCTCCAGTACCTCCGGGGCATAGTCCATGCGGTACTTTGTCTTTGCTCCGAGAGCTTTAAGGCCCTCGTCCTTACGTTCTGTCATAATAAATGTTTTAAGGTTGTTGCTCTTGGAAATATATCATTATCCCGTAAAACCAAATTTAATCCTGTTCCATCCACTGCCACTGGATGAACTGATGTTCTTAAATTTCGTTACAGGGAGAAAATCTTCCAGATACTGTAGTTGACGTCGTTGTCGTAGACGTCCTCGCCTTCGTGTGCCTTCATCGCCTTTACCACACGGATGGTAACGGGCAGCGCCACCACCTCGTAAAGGGTTTTGAGCACCACCTGCCAGATCATGAGCTTGGGGAGCTCCGGTGTGGGCACTACGCCACCGAGGGCGAGCGGGAAGAAGATAATAGAGTCGCAGCTCTCACCGGCTATGGTGCTGAGGATGGCGCGCCAGGAGAAATGGCGTCCCTCGTCATGGATCTTCATCTTACTCATGACATAGGCGTTGGCGAAGCTGCCGATGATGAAGGCGATGAACGATGCCACGGCCACACGCGGTGCCAGACCGAAGATGGCGTGGAAGCCCTCGTCATTGTGCCAGTATGGTGCGCCGGGAATGGCGTCGCAGATGGCTCCCATGGTCACGAAGAAGAAATTCATCACGAAGCCGGTCCAGATAAGCAGACGTGCCTTCTTAAACCCCCACACCTCACAGACGCAGTCGTTGATGATGTAGCTGATAGGGAAGACCAGCAGACCGCCTGTCAGCGATATTCCAAAAACTGATATTTGCTTTGTCTCAAGGATGTTTGCCGTGATGAGGCAAACGCAGAAGAGAATGCTGAAAAGCATGAACAGCACGCTCACTTGTTGTCTTGTACGTGTCATTGTCTTGTTTTGTTAAAGGGGGTTTAGCAAGTACCCCTGTGATGTTTACGGGCTGCAAAATTAGTGTAAAATAATGAAATATCAAAGAAAAGGACTCCTTTTGTTTTGTTGTCTCAAACATAATTGATAATTTTGCCGGACAAAAAAGTGTAAATTTTAAAGGTAATTAAAAGAGTTATGAAAACCAATTTCATTATGTGTGCGGCTGCGGCAGCGCTCCTCTCGGGTGCCGTTGTGATGCCTGTCAATGCGGCAGAGACAGAGAATCTGACCGAAGAGGCCGGCATGCTCATGCCTACGCCAAAGAAGAAGACAACCAAGAAGAAGACAACCAAGAAAACGACGGCGAAGAAGACCACCGCAAAGAAGACAACTACGGCAAAGACCACGACAACAACAACTTCCAAGGCCACCACGACAGACAATGAGAATAACGGCGGCTCTACCCTCGGCTCTGTCCTGGGCGGTGTCCTCGGTGCCGCTACGGGCAGCTCCAACGGCAGCGGACTGCTGTCGGCCCTCACCACCATCTTCGACAACAGTAAGGTAGCCACCGCCGACAAGCTCGTCGGCACATGGGAGTACACAGAGCCTGCTGTGGTCTTCGAGTCTAACAACGCCCTTAAGAACCTCGGCGGAAAGGTGGCAGGCGCAGCCATTGAGAAGAAACTACAGAGCCAGCTGGCTAAGTTCGGCATCAAGAAGGGCAAGATGAAGATGACCTTCGACAAGGACGGCAACTTCACCCAGACCATCGGTACGCAGAAGTTCACCGGCACCTACACCACCAGCGGCAAGAACGTTGTCCTGACCTATGCCGGCGGACTGAAGCAGCTCGTCGGTACCACACAGCTCGACGGCAACAGCCTGCTCATCGTCATGGAAGCCGGCAAACTCCTGAAATATGCCGGTACCATAGGCAAACTCACGGGCAACAGCACCGTCAGCGCACTCGGCTCGCTCCTTGGCGGCTACGATGGCATGGAAGTGGGCATGAGACTGCAGAAATAGGACTAAGCGGTTCGATTTTCGCTTACAATACACAAGGAAGGGAATGGACTCCGGACACTGTCCGGATGTCATTCCCTTTCTTCTTTACACCTTATAGATTAAAATGGCATTTTGTACATATCACCGTCTTGTGTTTCTTTTTGCGTTATGTTAAAAAGAAATATTTGTAATTTATGCTGAATTTAACGGAACGATGTAATTTCTTTTACTAATTTTAATACCATTTATTTCTAACATATTATCTTTTTTGAGTATTTTTGCGTTTAAATTCTATAAAAATGATTACCCTGCTATGAGCGAAAGCTACATTGATGAAAAGACAAATATAGCTCCTCTAGACACAAGCACAACAGATGATAATGAAAAGAGGAGCGACGAACATATTGGGGAAGAGAACCGCAAGGACTTATCAAAATATTTTTATTTCTCCAGTTCCGTTGACGATGTTCCCTTGCATAAGTACCGCGACTACTGCATACATATGTTCTGCGTATCGGGGCGCGCTGTGGCACGTATCGGCGAAAAAACGTTCGATATACGGCCCAATGACTGCGTGGTACTGCTCAACAACCATTCCTTCAGCTGGATAAGCATCAGTGACGACTTTGTGGAGCACGGTATGTTCATCTCACAGAAATACCTTTCGTTGGAGTCTCCCGACAAGAACTACCAGACCCTGGGCATGCTCACGCTTATGGACGACCCTATAGTGGAGATGAACGAGGAAGAATTCAATCTGTGTATCGCCGTCTGTGAAGCCACGAAGGAACGGCTCCGGCAGACAGACCATGTCTACTACCGCGAGATACTCCTTCGCTGTGTGGAGACTCTCTTCATGGATATCTTCAATGTCAGAGCACATAGAAAGGGAATGTTCAAGCAGACCAACGGCAACAGGGGCAGCCAGCTCTTCAAGGCTTTCATCTCCATGCTTGAGAAGGGGACCTTCAAGTCTGAGCGCGAGGTGCGGTGGTATGCCGCGAAGATGAAGATTACACCGAAATATCTCTCCGAGGTATGCATAAATGCCAGCGGACACGGCGCAAGTTATTGGATTAACAAGTTCACCACCGACGAGATAGCACGGCTGCTGCATAACCCCACTATGCCGATAAACTCCATCTCGGACCTTATGAACTTCACCACCCGTTCCTATTTCAGCCATTACGTGCGTGAGCATCTTGGCATGACGCCGAAGGACTACCGGCTTCGTATCCTCGGCATGAAGTAAGGCCACCCTCTCATTCTAATGGCTGGTTCCAATGTAGGGGTGGGGTTTATCGAGGTTGCTGCCAAACTACCCCCCCCCACAAAAACAGGGGGTAGTAGTAAAAACCTTACAATATGTAACTTAAGATCGTCGTTGATACGGATAAGGGCCGATTTTTCTATATTTTACCCCTATTTTTGGGGGGCAAAACAAATGTTTGCTTACAGTTTTTGTAAAAAAATCTTTGGCAGCAGCCTCGGCTTATCCCCATCCTCCACGCGTAACAGTGATTTACAGCCTCGGGGAGGCTGACTTCTCAGTAACCCCAGACTAAGCGAGCGAAGCGAGTGCAGTCTGGGGTAAGAAAGCGAGGAGAACCCACTCGGTGCCTCGAAGAGGTACAGACACGTAGTGTGAACATACCAATGTATACTTATTGTATCTAGTTGCACATGATTCACACTGCGTGTCTGTACCTCTTCGAGGCACTGAGTTATTATCCAGCTGTCGTCACATCCCCAGGCTGCACTCGCTCCGCTCGTTTAGCCTGGGGTTACTGATAGTGTGCCTCTCCGAGGCACTGAGTATGTACTTTAATATTCTTCGGCAGTAACGTCCGCTTGCAGGGTGCGGCCCTTGTGGCCGTCCGCTATAAATTAAGTTTTTGGTAAACGTAGATTAGAATTAGTTAGCGGACGGCCACAAGGGCCGCACCCTGCAAGCGGATAATATGCCCGAAGTGTAAGGTCGAAATTATAGCGTACGGCCCCTAACCCTACCTAGCCGCACCCTGCAGCCGACAGTTTGGTTAGGGAGTTGCAATAGTATAGCATTATTTAAAAAAGTGCTGTGGAACCCAGTGTAGGGGTGGGGTTTATCCCCATCCACCAAGAATTTAAAGGCAATCTTATTCTCCCCTATTAGGGGAATTAGAGGGGGCGTTTAGGAAAGGTCCTATGGGGATAATCACCTCCCCTTCACTTGTTGAAATAAAAAAGTCCTCTTTAAGAGCAATGTGCTTTTAAAGTGGACTTTTATTTTTTGTTGGTTCGTTACATCACCGTCAGTTTGTCGAACGGCTTGATTATTTCGAAGAGCTTCTGGCGGATGGTCTCTACACCACCCTTGACGTCTGACTCGATATTCAGCGGCAGTACCGGGTCGTGGAGACTCTTGCGCAGCAGGAACCAGCCACGCTCATCACTGTTCTTGCAGCTCACGCGCACACCCTCGTAGTTAGGTCTTACGACCTCCCATCCGCTGATGGTAGCGACGGCCTCTTGGACCTTGTCGAGGACACTCTGGCCATAGCCCTGCACATCGTCGGCAGAGACCTTGAAGCGTATCTCCGTGCTCTCGGCAGGCTGGCGGAGAGTGGCGATGAGGTCTTGAAGTTCCTTGCCGTCCTTCCTCAGGCGCGCTGCCTGGACGATAAGTTTTGCCACGAGGTATGCACCGTCGTCGAGGAAGTAGTTCTCTCTGAGGGCGCAGTGTCCCGATGTCTCTATGGCCAGCCAGCACTCCTCGCCGGATTTGTTGAGGCGTATGCCCTCGTCGATGACGTTCTTGTATCCGCGCTTGAAGCGGTGGTGCTTGCCACCCAGCGCGCCGATGAACTCTCCCAGTCCGTCGGAGGTCACGCTGTCGGTGACCACTGTGCTGCCCGGATGTTCCTTAAGGATTACGGCGGCGATGAGGGCGATGAGCGAGTTGCGGTTTATAGGGTCGCCGTGGCGGTCCACGATGGCGGAACGGTCCACGTCGGTGTCGAAGATCACGCCGAGGTCGGCACCGCTCCTGACCACTGCCTGGCATATCGACGCCATGGCCTTCTTGTCTTCCGGGTTCGGTATGTGGTTAGGGAAGTGGCCGTCGGGCTCGGTGTACTGGCTTCCCGTGGTGTCGGCGCCAAGGTTCTCGAGGACGTCGACGAAGAAACCGCCGTCGCCGTTGCCCGCATCCACGATGATGTGGAGCCCTTGAAGAGGATGGGCATAGTCGTCGGCGTTGACTTCCGCGCGTATATAATCGGTTAGATGGGCCTTATAGCGGCTCATGAAATCACGTTCTATGCATCTCCCTCCGTCCGTCTTCTTCGGCAGCTCGCCACGGCTGGCGATGTCGAGGATGTCGGCGATGTCGGCCTTCTCCAGTCCACCGTCCTTGGTGAAGAACTTTATGCCGTTGCGGTTGAAGGGCAGGTGGCTGGCGGTAATCATCACGCCGCCCGTCACGGGCTTGTCATCATCCACGGTGGTCATGAACATTGCCGGTGTCGATGCCAGTCCACAGTCGTAGATCGTTGCGCCGGCCTCCACGGCACCGTCGATGAAAGCACCTTTCAGTGCGGGTCCTGAGAGCCGGGAGTCTGTGCCTATGGCCAATGTGATGTCTGTCGATTTTGTCTTGCCCTTGAGCCAGGTGATGAACGCCTTGGCGATGGTTGATGATACTTCGGGTGTGATGTTCACGTCTTCGCCCGGCACGCCTTCGAGTGCCACGCCGCGAATGTCGGAACCGTTTTGCAGTTTCTTCCAGTCCATGTCTGTTGTCAGTAATAAGTTTTATTCCGACTGTAAAGTTACGGTAAAAAGCCGATACCGCCAAATGTTTTTGGATTATCCTTTGATTATTTGTGGTATGTGGGTAAGGTTTCCTGTTGTAATGGAGGGGTGTTTAATACTATTTACCGTGCCACAGCTTCATTTTTGTAGAAAAGCAGCTGATAACTTGCATTAATCAAAAAGTATTTCTATATTTGCACAAAAAATAATATGATGACTACAATGCAATTGAATGCCGAGTTAGCCAATCAAATAAAGCTGCTCTCCGGCAATACGGATTTGATGAAGAAAGCTCTTGACTATATGAAGAGCTTAACAGTTCATATGACCCCAGCTAAGCAAGCTAATGAATCTGAAAGGACAAAAGAGTTTTTGGATAGCGTCTGTGGCAAGTGGGAAGACAACCGAACGGCTGATGAGATAATTGCAGATATCTATGCAGCAAGAAAGGACAAAGACGATAATCAACTCGTAAATCTCTTCGACTAATGAAAACCCAATATCTTCTTGACACGAACGTAATAGTTTTCTTATTGAGGGGGCGAATGGGCATACGCGGTGCCATTGAGAGAATAGGTATTGATCAATGTCATATATCTGAGATTACCTATGCAGAACTTCTTTATGGGGCAGAATGCAGTTCTGATCCAGTAAAAAATACAGCTTTGGTGGACAGAGTGCTTGAAAACATCAATATGGTACCCATTAGCAGTTCGCTAAAAGTATTTGCGAAGTGCAAGGCGCATCTAAGGAAAATCGGAAAAATCGTCGATGACGCTGACATCCTTATCGGTGCTACGGCCATTGATAACAAGTTTGTTATGGTTACAGAGAATGTCAAGCACTTTGAGAACTTGCCTGGTATTACTCTTGAGAATTGGGTGAAAAGATAGAATTGGGAGTTCTTCCAAATCTTTATAATCCGTGAAAAAATCACTGTCAAGTCTGTCAGCGCACTGGAGGCTTGGCTTTTATCTCGATTAAGGTATGATAGTCAGAGTATGAGGTAAGTGTTGTATTGTGTGCTGAGCACAAACGTTTACGTTTTTTTAATTGGGAAAAATGATTATCGTATGAATAAAATGCCTAACTTTGCATTAGGAAAACAAACAAAAAAAACTATTGCTAACAAAGTTATGTCACAATTACAATCTTTGAACAAGCGCACCGCTCCGAAGAGCGTCATGCCAGAAAGAATCATTCAGTTTGGTGAGGGTAATTTCCTCCGTGCATTCGTTGACTGGATCATCTACAACATGGACCAGAAGACCAACTTCAACTCCAGCGTTGTCGTCGTCCAGCCTATCAACCGCGGCATGGTCGACTGGCTCAACGGCCAGGACTGCCTCTATCACGTGAACCTCCAGGGCAAGGAGAACGGCCAGCCTGTCAACACGCTGACACGTATCGACGTCATCAGCCGTGCCCTGAACCCTTACACTCAGAACCAGGCTTTCATGGCACTGGCCGAGCAGCCAGAGATGCGTTTCATCATCTCCAACACCACCGAGGCCGGTATCAACTTCGACGATACCTGCAAGTTCAGCGATGCTCCTGCCGCTTCTTATCCCGGCAAGCTCGTACAGCTGCTCTTCCACCGCTATAAGTTCTTCGGTGGCGACCCGACGAAGGGAATGATCATCATGCCATGTGAGCTCATCTTCCTCAACGGTCATCATCTCAAGGAGTGCATCTACCAGTATATAGAGCTCTGGAAGGAAGACCTCGGCGCCGACTATGAGGGCTTCAAGAAGTGGTTCACCGACAACTGCTTCGTCTGCGCTACACTCGTAGACCGTATCGTTCCGGGCTTCCCACGCGACACCATCAAGGAGATACAGGAGAAGATAGGCTATAAGGACAACCTCGTGGTAAAGGCTGAGAGCTTCCACCTCTGGGTTATCGAGAAGGCCGAAAACATGACAGTGGAGCAGATGAAGGAGGAGTTCCCTGCCGACAAGGCCGGACTGCACGTCCTCATCACCGACAACGAGAAGCCTTACCACGCTCGTAAGGTTACCCTGCTCAACGGTCCTCACACCGTTCTCTCACCGGTAGCGTTCCTCAGTGGCATCAACATTGTACGCGACGCCTGCGAGCATCCTGTTGTAGGCAAGTACATCCATAAGGTACAGTTCGATGAGCTCATGCAGACCCTCGACCTGCCGATGGATGAGCTGCAGAAGTTTGCCAGCGATGTGCTGGAGCGCTTCGAGAACCCGTTCGTTGACCATCAGGTAACGAGCATCATGCTCAACAGCTTCCCGAAGTACGAGACACGCGACCTGCCGGGCGTGAAGATTTACCTCGAGCGCAAGGGTGAGCTCCCACAGGGACTGGTCTTCGGCCTTGCCGCTATCATCACATACTACAAGGGTGGCACACGCGCCGACGGCACCGCTATCGTTCCTAACGACGACCAGAAGATTATGGACCTGCTGAAGGAACTCTGGGCTACCGGCGACACACAGAAGGTTGCTGAGGGTGTCCTCGCCGCTACTGACGTCATCTGGAAGGAGAGCAAGCAGAACCTCAACGAGATACCGGGCCTCACCGCTCTCGTGAAGAAGGACCTCGACCTCATCCAGGAGAAGGGTATGCTTGAGGCTGTGAAGACTATCCTCTAATAATATAATGAATATTGAAGCCCCCATCTTTCCACGCAAGGCGGAGAGGTGGGGGCTTTTGTGGTTTCTAAAAATCGTGCCTCGGAGAGGCTATAAATTGCAGTCGCGCTTAGAGGATGCGGATAAACCCCACCCCCTTGGAATCCTTCGGTCTCGGTGCAGAGAATGTAAAATGAGAATTAACGACAGACGTGTATCCATTTAGCGCGTGTTGTCGGGCGGCTGCAGGGTGCGGCTAGGTAGGGTTAGGGGCCGTCCGTAAAAAAACATGTGCCATAGTTTGCGGACGGCCACAAGGGCCGCACCCTGCAGCCGTCAGACACCTAGGCAATGAGAGGCGGAACGCCGCTCGGTTTACCCCAGGCTGCGCTCGTTTAGCCTGGGGTTGCTGAGAGTCAGCCTCCGAGGCTGTAAGATCCCACCATCTATCTACCCCTGGCTGCACTCGCTGCGCTCGTTTAGCCTGGGGTTACTGAGAGTCAGCCTCTTCGAGGCTGTAAGTCGCTGGGGCTCTTTGAGGATGGGGATAAACCCCACCCCTACACAGGCGGGACTCCGCTGAAGATACCCCAAGGCGGCGCTCGCTGGTTTTTTATTCTCTCGCAAAGGCGCTAAGGACGCAAAGAGGTGGTCACAGCCTCGGAGAGGAAGTACAAGCGAATGTAATCCGCTTGTAGGGTACGGTCAGACTCCAAACGCTAAATAAAATATCCGTGTCAGACCGACGGGTGCAGGGCGCGGCTAGGTAGGGTTAGGGGCCGTCCGTCATAAATTCAATATTCATATGTTTGCGGACGGCCCCTAACCCTACCTAGCCGCACCCTGCAGCCGTCAGACACCACGCGCTGAATGGATACCTCACAGCCTCCGAGACAGTGAGGTTTCTTTTCCCCTTTCTATTCTTTTCTGTATCGAGTATGTGGTTCTGATTGGTTACGCAATGACGAATAACGAGATTTATCCTTTATATTGTCAGAATAGTATGTGGTTCTGATTGGTTACGCAATGACTTGGTACAAGATACAAGTGTAAATAAAATTCAAAATCGAGATTTTTAAGACCCCCTTTGTAACAAACTGTTGCTCAGTGGTTTGCATTTTCCGTACACTTGCGTTCTACTTTCCGTATACTTTTTTGTAAATGTGGCACTTTTACGATGTATTTTCCGTACACTTACACTGCAAGTGTACTACACCTGTTTCGGTGTAAATATTTTTGATATTTTTCGGTGGCGGAACAGACCGTAATGGCACCCCCATTAGCCACGGGCATGTGACTGCCATGGCGCCTTTCTGCCGCTGTAGGCGCTGGTAAGGCAATAAATCCGCATTTACGGCGTTATCACTATAGTTAACGATAACCTGATGGACATGACAGAAAACTTCAACGCAATTAACGATACAACTTCTTCGCATGACACGCACGCGGCCTACGGCGTATCCTCAACGGCGAAGCCGCTGACCGTCTATAAGGCGTCGGCAGGCTCCGGAAAGACCTTCACCCTTGCCGTGGAATATATCAGTCTGCTGGTGAAGAAGCCCGACGCTTTCCGCGAGATACTCGCCGTAACCTTTACCAATAAGGCCACGGCGGAGATGAAGATGCGTATCCTCTCGCAGCTCTACGGCATCGCCAACAACTGTCCCGACTCACAGTCGTACCTTGATGCCGTAAAGGAAAAGACCGGTCTCACCGATGACCGGCTCATAAGGGAACGGGCCGCGGAGGCCCTTCACCTGCTCATGCACCATTACAATGAATTCCATGTCCAGACCATCGACGCGTTCTTCCAGCGTGTCCTCAGGAACCTGGCCCATGAGCTCGACCTCTCCAACAGCCTTCGTATCAGCCTCAACGATAAGGACGTGGAGGAACAGGCCGTCGACGAGATGATACAGGGCCTGAACCCCAAAAGTAAGGAGCTGAAGTGGATTAGCGAATATATCGATACCAATATCGACGATAACAAGAGTTGGAACGTCATAGGGCAGATAAAGGACTTCGGAAACAATATCTTCCGCGACTTCTACAAGAAATACCGCGACGAGTTAGACCGGAAGCTCAACGACAGCGAGTTCTTCGGAGCTTTCACCTCAGGCCTCATCCGTCAGCGTGATGCCGCACAGAAAGCCATCACCGCCGCCGCGCAGCGCATCCTCGACACCCTTGACGCCCACGGCCTCAACGACCCCGACCTCTTCCCCTACGGCTACCGCGGAAGTATCCTGATGTCCATACGTAAGGTCGCCGACGGTGCCTTCGACGGTGAGCCTGCCGGCAGCCGGTTGCAGAAGGCCTTCGACAACCCGGAGAGCTGGGCAAAGAAGGGCACGCCCTACGTCCAGGACCTCGTAGCCCTGGCCAAGGAACGGCTCTGCGCTGACCTCCGTCTCATGGACGACACACGGATGAGGGAATGGAAGAGCTATCAGAGCGCGCGTCTGACGCTGCGCCATCTCTCACAGCTGCGCCTGCTCCGTGCCATCGGCGAGACCGTCGACGGCCTCAACCACGATGCGGGCCGCTTCCCGCTGAGCGAGACGCAGATGCTGCTCAACGGACTCATCGAGGACCAGGACGCACCGTTCATCTTCGAGAAGATAGGCTCGCGCCTGCGCGATATCATGATCGACGAGTTCCAGGATACGAGTACCGTGCAGTGGGACAACTTCAAGGTGCTCCTCAACGACTGCCTCAGCCAGCGCGACAGCCACTCCCTCATCGTCGGTGATGTCAAGCAGAGCATCTACCGCTGGCGTAACGGTGACTGGAAACTCATCAACCGCTTCGCCAATGCCGACGACCCCAATGCCGCAACGATTGCGAACCGCAACAACGGTTTCGCCGACTACCAGGTGAGGACGCTCTCCCTGGACCGTAACTTCCGCTCCGAGAGACATATCATCGACTTCAACAACGCCTTCTTCACGGAGGCGGCACGCCGTGAGGGAGGACGCCTCGTTGCCGACGGACTCACCGATGACGATGCCAGCCAGCTGCTCTCGGCCTATGCCGATGTGGCGCAGAAGGTGGTGAAGAAGGGCGACAACGGCAGTGTCAGGATAGAGCTGCTGCCCTCCGAGGACTATAGGGCCACCGTCCTGGAGAAGACCATCGACGCCGTAGCGGATATCCTTGCCCATGGTGAGGAACCGTCGAAGATAGCTGTCCTCGTCCGTGCCAATAAGGACATACCCGACATCGCCGACGCCTTCGCCAATGATGAACGGCTGAAGGATGTCAGACTGGTCTCAGATGAGGCTTTCCGCCTCGACAGCTCCCTCGCCGTCAACATGATTATAACTGCTATGCGGCTTCTCACGCACCCCGACGACGCCGTGTCGAAGGCACAGCTCGTGAAAAACTACCATCAGTACATCCTCAGGGACCACCACCCTTCGACAGAACTGATAATGAGCGACGAGGAGATGAACGAGCAGCTGCCGGGGAAGTTCGTCAGCGAATGCGACAGTAAGATGCTGACCGAGCCGCTGACAGACCTCATCGACAGTCTCATAGAAGCCTTCCAGCTGCAGAAGCTCGACGACCAGAGCGCCTATCTCTGTTCCTTCCAGGACATCCTCGCCGACTACCTTCAGGACAACACCGCCGATATCAGCGGCTTCCTGAAGCTGTGGGACGACACGCTCCATGAGTATACCATCCCCAGCGATGAGGTCAACGGTATAAAGCTGAGCTCCATCCACAAGAGTAAGGGCCTGGAGTTCCATAACGTCATAATACCTTTCTGCGACTGGCAGATGGAGAAGTTGAGTACCATCTGGTGCGAGACCGACGGCAAGGGCAAACCCTATGACGAGCTGCCGGTCGTTCCCGTCGACTTCTCGCGCGCTGCCATGGAGGGAACGGTCTATGAGCCGGACTACAGGGAGGAGCATCTGCAGAACATCGTCGATAACCTTAACCTCCTGTATGTGGCCTTCACACGTGCTGGCCGTAACCTCGTGGTGATAGGGAAACGCCTGGGGAAGAAGAGCAAGGCCACCGGTGGCGGACGCAGTGAGATCCTGGAGGCCTCCCTGCCCACCGTGGCTGAGCAGCTGGGGGCAACGATAGAGAATGCCGATGACCCTGACAAGCCGCTGGTCTTCACCTATGGTGAGCTCTACATAACGCCCAAGAAGGCGGAGGAGGACAACGGCAACGTCTTCGAGAAAAAGGAAGAGCCGCGCAAGATAGCCATTCGGAGCTATGACAACCCGCTGCACTTCCGTCAGAGCAACGACAGCCGCGACTTCATCAGCGACGACGACACGCCGGAGCAGGACCGCCGCCGGTACATAAAGCTTGGAAACGTGCTGCACAGTATCTTCGCACATATACGCACCGACGCCGACATAGAGCCACAGCTCCGGCAGCTGGAGCAGGAGGGCGTGATATACAGCGATGAGTTCAACGCCTATGACCTCCGCCGCTCCATAGAGAAAGCACTGGCTAACCCGCAGGTCAGGAACTGGTTCTCACCCCGTTGGCGCCTTTACAACGAGTGTACCATCCTGGAGTACGACAAAGAGACGAAAACGAAAATAGAGCACCGCCCCGACAGGGTGATGACCGACGGACACCAGTGGATAGTCGTCGACTTCAAGTTCGGCCAGAGAAACGACGCCGACTACTTCCGGCAGGTCGGCGGCTATATGGACATCATCCGGCGGATGGGCGCGGAGAACGTCATAGGATACATCTGGTACGTGATGAGAGACGAGGTGGTGCCCGTTCCCTTTACGAAACGGGGTAAATGAATAATAAGCAATGAAATCCGAATTTATATACGATGAAGACTTTCCTGGAATCGGTGGCAGCCGATATGCTGCATAAATATAAATCTGATATGGGCCACATCGCTGTGGTGTTCCCAAACAAACGTGCGAAACTGTTTATCAACGAGGCCATCGCACGGCTTAGCGACGGACCCGTATGGAGTCCGGCATACATAACCATCAGCGACCTCTTCCGCCAGCACAGCGATCTCACCGTGGCTGAGCCTATAGAGGCCATCGCCATCCTTCATGAGAGCTTCACCGAGGTTACCGGCTCCGACGAGGACCTCGACAGGTTCTTCTCCTGGGGACAGCTGCTGCTGGCCGACTTCGACGACCTCGACAAGAATATGGGCGATGCCGACGAGATATTCCGCAACCTCTCAGACCTCCACGAGCTCGACAGCTACGAATATATCGATGCCGAGCAGGAGAGACTGATAAAGCGCTTCTTCAGCAACTTCACTACCGACAGGACCACGCTGGAGAAACGCTTCCTGAGCCTCTGGGCGAAGATGGGAGAGGTCTACCACGACTTCCGGCACCGTCTCCGTGAGCGCGGACTGGCCTATGAGGGTATGCTCTATCGTGATGTGGTGAGCCATATGGCAACGTCGGAGATACCCTACGTCTATGACAAATACCTCTTTGTGGGTTTCAACGTCCTGCAGAAAGTGGAGCAGCGTCTGTTCAAGGACCTTAAGAAAAGGGGCATGGCAGCGTTCTACTGGGACTACGACCGCTACTATCTCGCCAACGGCAATGAGGCCGGACACTATATAAGGAAGTGGCTTGACGAGTTTCCCAACGAACTGCCCAATGACGACGATGATATATATGACAACATGGCCGGCGGCAGTCAGCCGAAGACCATCGACTTCGTGGCCTCGCCGACGGAGAACCTCCAGGCCAGGTATATCTCTACATGGCTCATGGAGAACGACCGCTACAAGGCCGGAAGCCGCACGGCAATCGTCATGTGCGACGAAGGACTGCTCCAGACAGTCATACATTGTATACCGCCGGAGACAGGCACGCTGAACATCACCACGGGATTTCCGCTGAAGCAGACTCCCGTGGCGTCGCTGGTGACGCAGCTCCTCGACCTGCAGCTCAAAGGGTGGGACGAGAAGCGCGGTGCCTTCCGCCTCCACTATATCAATGCCGTGCTGCGACATCCCTATGCCCGGTTCGTGTCGCCGTTTACCCCGGAACTCTTCCATGAGCTCAACGACAGCCGCCGGTTCTATGTCGTGCCGTCGGCACTGGCCAAGGACGACGGACTGGCCGAGCTCTTCTCGCGGGAGAATATCGGGGTGGGGCAGGAGGTGAGCCCTGATGGATATAACCTCAGCGGACTGACGACATGGCTTATGAGGATTGTCAGGCGGGTGGCGGTCAACGGCGCCAACCCCGAAGAACAGCTCTTCGGCGAGTCCTGTTTCAGGATGTACAAGCTCCTCAACAGTCTCAACACCACGCTGACGGAGACACATGACGGGGACAGGACTGTCGGCGACACTATAAACATCTACACCTTCGAGCATCTTATGATGCAGATCGTCGGCGCCACCTCCGTGCCTTTCCACGGCGAGCCGCTGGAGGGCGTACAGGTGATGGGAGTCCTGGAGACACGAAACCTCGACTTCGACCATATCCTCATCCTCTCGTGCAACGAGGGGAACATGCCCAAGGGGGTCGACGACACCTCCTTCATCCCGCATGCCCTGCGGGCGGCCCACGGGCTGACCACCGTCGACAATAAGGTTGCCGTCTACAGCTATTATTTCCATGCCATGCTCCAACGTGCCTCCGACGTCACCATCGTCTATAACAGCTCCAGCGACGGCCTGAACCCTGGCGAGATGAGCCGGTTCATGCTGCAGCTCATGGTGGAACTGCCGCAGAACAGACATATAGGACGCCACTCCCTGCAGGCCGGACAGATACCGCTGCCCCTCCAGCCGGAGATGGCCTGGAAGACACCGGAGGTCATGGAGCGTCTCAACAACATCCGTCTTCTCTCGCCGACGGCCATCAACACCTATATGCGCTGCCAGATGCAGTTCTTCTACAGTTATGTGGCCGGTGTGAAGGAACTCAATGAGCAGGATGAGGACGAGATTGACAACCGTGTCTTCGGAAACATCTTCCACCGTGCGGCGGAACTGATGTACTCCATGCCACAGCTGAAGATCGACGAGATACTGAACATCGCTTTCAACGAACAGCTCTTCCATCTGCCCGAAGGTACGATGACGGAACCCACACTCAACGGCTTGCAGCTCATCAACCGTACTGTCATCCGGCGCTACCTCCTCATGCTCCGCGACCTCGACAAAAGGCTGGGAAAGTTTGAGGTCGTGGCCCATGAGGCCGACGTCAGTATGACCTTGCAGCTCACAGGGCGGAAGGTCAGAGTGGGCGGAAGGGTGGATCGCCTCGACAGGGTGAACATCGGGGAGCCCACGGAACGGCTGCGTGTCGTCGACTATAAGACGGGCAGCCGTCAGGCCGGCGACATCAAGAGCGTTGACGATGTCTTCCTGCCGGCGAACATCACCTCCAAGCACAGCGACTACATCTTCCAGGCGATGCTCTACAGTGCCATCGTGCAGACCCATGACCCGGAACACAACCCTAAAGGCCTCAAGGTGAGCCCGGCCCTGCTCTTCATTCAGCATACGAAAGCCAAGGAGTATGATCCGGCGCTGACGATGAACAAGGAGCCGATAACCGACATGGCACCGCTCATTCCCAGCTTCATGAGCCATCTGGAAGAGAAACTCGACGAGCTCTTCAATCCCAGCGAGCCCTTCATGCTCACCGATGACCCGAATGTCTGCCGCGTCTGCCCCTTCCGCCTGATGTGCCATTGACAGGTCGTGGTAAAAAATCAAGTTTCTCAAGTAAAAAATCTACACGTACAGAAAGAAATCTTTAAAAATTGTTCTACGGAATCCAATGTAAACGGTGCCGCGGAACCTAATTTAGGGGCGCTATGAACCCCAATGTTTACGGTGCTGTGGAACCTAATTTAGGGGCGCTATGAACCCCAATGTTTACGGTGCTGTGGAACCCAAAGTAGGGGTGGGGTTTATCCCCATCCTCCAAGGGCAAGAGTGACTTATAGCCTCGGAGGCTGTGAGTGGCATTATATAATCTCTCGCAAAGCCGCAAAGGCCGCCAAGGTGTCGTACGACTGCAGGGTGCGGCTAGGTAGGGTTAGGGGCCGTCCGTAATAAAACATATATGCCTTTGCTGCCGTCCGTTAAAAATAAATATACCGTTGTTGCCGCCCGTCATATATCACGATGCGTTTGTTGCCGGACGGCCCCTAACCTCACCTGACTGCGCCCTGCAGGAGGATACAATTCTCGGATGTGTTGGTACAGTATTTTGATCGCTATATCTACTTCTTGTTGTCACAGAAAGATCACTAAATCCAACCGCGTAGGATGGAATTATTTTGTCATTATGCTTTATTAGGCACACTTTTTGTTGTGCTTTCCCTGGAAAACAATTAATGATAGGAGGAAAAAGATATGGCATTTATTGACTATTACAAGATTTTAGGAGTCAGCAAGGACATCCCGCAGAAGGATGTCAAGGCTGCATACAGGAAACGTGCGAAACAGTTCCACCCCGACCTGCACCCTAACGACCCGAAGGCAAAGGCTAAGTTCCAGGCTCTTAACGAGGCTTATGCCGTCATCAGCGACCCGGACAAGCGCGCCAAATATGACAAGTACGGTGCGCGCTGGCGTGATGCAGAGGCCTTTGAGAATGCCGGCGGGCACGCCGGTGGCGGCGGGTTCTCCGGCTTCGGAGGCAGTGGCGGTGATCCTTTCAGCGGTTTCGACTTCAGCAGCTTCGGTGGTGGCGGAGGAGGGTTCTCCAGTTTCTTTGAGGACCTCTTCGGCCATGGCTCCGGTTCCGGTTCACGGGGCTTCAGCAGCTACGGCTTTGGCGGAGGACGGCAGAGTACGGGGCAGATGGAGGCTAAAGTGAACATAGACCTCTACACCGCTTTGCTCGGTGGTGAGATAATCATCCAGCTCAGCAGCGGTCAGAAAGTGAAACTCAAGGTTAAGGCCGGTACGCAGAATGGTACCAAGGTCCGTCTGCGTGGCAAGGGTTACGACCGTGGCGACGGCACCTATGGCGACCTTATCATCACCTACAATGTCAGGCTTCCCGAGAAGCTCAACGACCGTCAGCGTGAGCTGCTCATGGAGATGCGTGCCGCCGGGTAACCCCGCCGGTTCTTTATGAAACAAAAAAAGCATGGTTCTTACAGCATAAGGACCATGCTTTTTTTTGTATATTGCCGCCGTTGATGCCGGCAGTGGGTTTTAGTAGTCGTCATCATCTGCCACATCAGCAGCCTCAAGGTCGAGGTCCTCCGGTGTGGTGTCGACGGTGGTGCGATAGCTCTCCTCGGTGAGCTTGTCGTCGTCGAACTCATCGCTGTCGTCATCGTCGTCGTTGTAGTCATCCGTCATCTCGGGCAAATCCTCGTCCTCTTCCTCCTCCTCGCGGCGGCGTTTCTCCTCATCCTCGGCGTCAGGGTCGAAGACGGTGTGTACCTTCTCCACGCGTGGCTTCTCCTTGGCGAAGATAGCCTCCGTCCAGGTGCCCTTTGGAATTTCGAGGACTTCGAAGCCGTCGGCGAGTTTCTTCTCATACATGCCGCCCTTCTTCTTCAGCATGGACGTAGGAAGTGTCGTCGTGGAGATGTCGAAACCGTGCTCTATGATATCCTGAATGCTCTGTGAGAGACTCTCCCAGCCACCGCCGAAGTTGCGCTCCAGGACCTCGAGGAGCTTGCCGGCAGAGATATGGTTGATGTTCTCATAGGTGAGGTCGGTAACCCTCTGTATGGGTTTCTTCTTTATCGCTATGAGTCTCTTTTCACTGTCGGAGGTCTTCAGGGTCATCGTCTTGTATCCCCTCTCCTCATATTTCTGTATCACTTCCGGCTTGTCGACCTTTATCTCCTCAACACTAAAAGCCGTCTTTATGATTTCCAGATAGTGGTCGGCGCTGTCTTTGAAGTCGCTTTCGCGTGCTCCGGCCTCCCACATCCTCAGGATGTCGTTCTCCTGAACGTCCCAGACGTTGCTCTTGGTTAATGTCTTAAGCGTGAGTGCTTTCTTGTTGCTAAGTGCCATGATATCGTTGTGATTTATTGTCTTTTTTGTTCTTTCCGTCTCTCTGACGGGGTGCAAAAGTAAATACTTTATGGAAAATCCCCAAACTTTTCACAAAAAAAACTTTGTGGAGTGTGCAATTATTTGTATTTTTGTACGTCGATTAGACTAGTCAAGTTTCTGAAGTGAAACAAAGGGTTGTAAACTTTTTGAAACTTGTGATAGACTGTTATATTAATCACGATAAAACAATAACAAAAAAAAGAATAGAAGAATGAGATTTAATCTATCTAGCACTGCACTGAGCAGCCGTCTGCTGACGCTCTCACGTGTACCTGCAAGCAAGAATTCATTGGCAATCCTCGATTGCTTCCGCTTCGGCGTTCATAACAACCAGCTGACAATCACCGCCTCCGACAATGAGAATGTGATGTGGAACGTTCTGAACCTTGATGAATGCGACGGCGAGGGCGACTTCTGTGTCAACAGCAAGACCATTCTCAACGCGGTGCGTGAGCTCCCGGAGCAGCCACTGTCGCTTGAGGTCAACTTCGACGAGATGAAGATAAGCATAAACTACCAGAACGGTAACTACGGTTTCCCTATCAGCAGTGCGGAGGAATGGCCTGCGCTGACACCTGTCGACGACAATGCCGTCTCCCTCTCGGTGACTGCCGACGCCCTTCTCGGCGGCCTCTCGCGCTCACTCTTCGCTACGGCACAGGAGGAGCTCCGTCCCGTGATGAACGGCATATACTTCGATCTCACACCGGAATACCTCGCAGTGGTGGCCAGCGACGGCCATAAGCTCGTCCGCAACCAGTATCTCACCGTTAAGAGCGAGACCCCGGCATCATTCATCATGCCTAAGAAGCCGGCGACACTGCTGAAGAACGTCCTGTCAAAGGACGGCGGCGATGTCGTGATACATTTCGACGGTCGTGCCGCAGAGGTCAACTATGGCGATGGCGTGCTCTACTGCCGTCTCATCGAAGGCCACTATCCAAACTATAACGCTGTCATCCCAAGCGATAACCCGAACCTGCTGACCATCGACCGTAAGATACTCCTCTCGGCCGTTCGCCGCATGCTTCCTTTCGCCAGCGACACCTCAGAGCTCATCCGCTTCCATCTGGAGAACGGCAAGCTCGAGCTCTCGGCACAGGACATCGACTTTGCCACTAACGCTAAGGAGAGCATCACCTGTGAGTATAACGGTGCGCCGATGAGCATAGGTTTCAAGGGCAGCAGTATCATAGAGATACTCTCAAACCTCGAAAGCGACAACATCACCATCCAACTTGCTGACCCGTCGCGTCCAGGCGTCATAGTGCCTGAGGACCAGCCGGAGAACGAAAGTGTCACGATGTTGGCTATGCCAATGCTTTTGGAGAACTAATCATGGAATTGAATCTTACGAAGCCCCTGATAGTCTTCGACCTGGAGACTACGGGGCTTGACCTTGTCAACGACAGGATAATCCAACTGTCTTATATAAAAGTATCACCTGACCATAAGGAGAAGGAAGGAAACATCATCATCAACCCCGGCAAGCCCATACCACATGAGGTGGAGGAGCTTACGGGTATCACCAACGACATGGTGAAGGACGCGCCGACGTTCAAGCAGAAGGCCGCCGAGCTCGAGAAGGAGTTCACCGGCTGCGACTTCTGTGGCTATAACTCGAACCGCTTCGACGTGCCCATGCTGGCCGAGGAGTTTCTGCGTGCAGGGATAGACTTCGACTTCTCGAAATGCCGCCTTATCGACGCCCAGACTATCTTCATGAAGCAGGAGCGCCGTAACCTTGCCGCGGCCTACAGGTTCTATACCGGCCGCAGGATGGAGGACGACTTCCAGGCCCACCGCGCTGACCAGGACACTGCCGCCACATATGCCGTGATAAAGGGAGAACTCGACCGCTATGACCCGGCGACGCTCAACGATCCGGACCGTGTGCCACTGCACAACGATATGGATGAGCTCGCGGAGTTCTCGAAGCATAACGACAATGTCGACTTTGCGGGACGCATCGTCTGGCAGGATGTGCAGGATGAGAACGGCAAGGCGGTCCTCGGCGCTGACGGCAAGCCGAAGCGCCATGAGGTGTTCAACTTCGGTAAGTATAAGGGCACTGATGTCGCCGAGGTGCTGCACCGCGACCCCGGCTACTACAGTTGGATGCTGGCCAGCGACTTCACGCTGAACACCAAGCAGGTGCTCACCCGCATCCGTCTTCGTGAGTTCAACAACGGCCAGGCTAAGGTATAACAATCTCAAGGAATAATGTTAAAAGGTAAGAAGATCGTCCTGGGAATAACAGGTAGCATAGCGGCTTACAAGTCATGTCTTATCATCCGCGGTCTTATCAAGCGTGGGGCAGAGGTGCAGGTGGTCATCACGCCGGCAGGAAAGGAGTTTATCACGCCTATCACGCTCAGCGCGCTGACACATAAGCCGGTAATCAGTGAGTTCTTCTCACAGCGCGACGGCACATGGCATTCGCATGTGGACCTCGGACTGTGGGCCGACGCGATGCTCATAGCGCCATGTACGGCGAGCAGCCTGGGGAAGATGGCCAACGGCATTGCCGACAATATGCTGATAACGACATATCTCTCGATGAAGGCACCCGTCTTCATTGCCCCGGCGATGGACCTCGATATGTACAGACATCCGTCGACGACGCATAACCTGCAGACTCTACGCTCCTATGGCAACCATATCATCGAGCCGCAGTCGGGGTTCCTGGCCTCCGGACTGGAGGGCAAGGGCCGTATGGAGGAGCCGGAGAGCATCGTCGACGTCCTCGACCGTTTCTTCGAAGAGGAAGCGGCGGAGACGCGGACGCTCAGCGGCAAGCGCATCCTTATCACCGCAGGGCCGACCTACGAGAAGATAGACCCCGTGCGTTTCATCGGCAACTATTCCAGCGGAAAGATGGGCTTCGACCTCGCCGAGGAGTGCCTCAGACGTGGCGCGGAGGTAACCCTTGTCGCCGGTCCCGTGGCATTGCATTGCTCTGAGGGCATCAACCGCATCAACGTGGAGAGCTGTGGCGAGATGTATGAAGCCTGCACAAAGGCGTTCCCCGAAAGCGATGCCGCCATACTGAGTGCGGCCGTCGCCGACTTTGCCGCTGAGGAGGTGTCGCCGACAAAGATAAAGCGTGGTGCCGACGGACTGACGTTGCGCCTAAAGCCCACGCACGACATCGCCGGAGCACTGGGAAAGATGAAAAGGGACGGGCAGCGTCTTGTGGCTTTCGCCTTGGAGACCAATGACGAGGAGAGCAATGCCAAGAGGAAACTCGAAAGGAAGAACGCCGACTTCATCGTCCTCAACTCCACACGTATCCCCGGCACGACATTCGGCAGCGACGACAATCAGATTACCGTCATCTCACGTGACTTCAAACATGAATATCCGAAGAAACCGAAAACGGAGGTGGCGGCCGACATCATCGATGAGTTGGAACATATTTTATAACAGTGTCCCTGTTTTCCGCCATTACGGACAGGAACATAGTCGACAGAGATTATGAGGCAACGCTTGCTTTTTCTTTTGGCTTTCGTGATTTCCTGCGCCACATCAGCGGTGGCACAGGAGCTCCAGGCCCGTATCACCATAAACCACAACCAGATACAGGGTACCGACGCGTCGGTCTTCGAGAACCTGCAGCATACCCTGGAGCAGTTTGTCAACGAGCGGCAGTGGACGAACCTCCATTTTCAGAAAAACGAGCGCATACAGTGCAACTTCAACATCACCGTCACGAAGTATGACCAGGGCTCCAATCTCTTTACCTGCCGGGCCCTTATCCAGGCCAACCGTCCGGTATACAACTCCGCATACACCACAACGCTGTATAACAATACCGACCAGAATTTCGACTTCGAGTTCGCGCAGTTCGACCAACTGGAGTTCAACGATGAGACCATCGACAACCAGCTGACGGCATTGTTCGCCTACTATGCGTACCTCATCATAGGCATCGACCTCGACTCGTTCTCGCCGATGGGCGGTGAGGATGTGCTGAAGCAGTGCATGAACCTCACCAACAACGCGCAGAACCTGAACTTCACCGGCTGGAAGGCGTTTGACGACTCGCGTAACCGTTTCGCCATCATCAACGACTACCTCGACGGAGCCATGCAGCCGTTTCGGCAGCTGCAGTACGACTATTACCGCAACGGCCTCGACGAGATGGCCAACAATGTGGAACGCGGCCGTACCAATATCACCACGGCACTGGAGAACGACCTAAAGAAATGTCATGAGGACCGGCCGATGAGCCTCCTGCCGCAGATATGGACGGACTATAAGAAAGATGAACTGGCAAACATCTACCACGGACACGGCACTCAGAAAGAGAAACAGACGGTCTACGACATCCTCTTCGGCATCAACGCCAGTCAGAATGCCACGTGGGACAAGATAAAAGAATAAGTTTTTGCTATGCTACAGCATTTATATATAAAGAACTACGCGCTGATTGATGAGCTAGACATCGATTTCCCGAAAGGCTTCTCCGTTATCACCGGTGAGACAGGAGCGGGAAAGAGCATCATCCTCGGTGCCATCGGTCTGCTCCTTGGCAACAGGGCTGACGCCAAGGCCATAAAGCCGGGCGAGAAGAAATGCGTCATCGAGGCACAGTTCAACATCTCTGGTTACAAGCTTAAGGAACTGTTCGACGAAAACGATGCCGACTATGACGAAAACGAGTGTATCATCCGCCGCGAGCTCTCCGCCAACGGTAAGTCGCGGGCCTTCGTCAACGACAGTCCGGCACCACTGCTGTTCCTCCGCTCGCTGGGCAGCAGTCTGGTGGATATACACTCCCAACACCAGAACCTGCTGCTTCAGAAAGAGGATTTCCAACTCGGTGTCGTGGACATCATAGCCCATGACAGCGACGCCAAGGACGACTACGCCAAGGCTTTCGCCATTTATAAGGCTGACGTCAGGGAACTCTCGGATATGGAGAAGAAGCTGGAGGCGGCACGGCAGAATGAGGACTTCCTCCGCTTCCAGTATAATGAGCTGAAGAGCGCTGACCTCTCCGACGGTATCCAGGAGGAACTGGAACAGGAGAGCGCGGCACTGTCGCACTCGGAGGATATAAAGTCGGCGCTCTTTAAGGCCGACTCTCTGCTGAATGGTGATGAGACGGGCGTCGTGGCATGCACAGGTATGGCGGCTGAAGCCCTGCACTCCATAGAAAGCGTCTTCCCGAAGGTAAAAGATCTTGCTGCGCGACTCGATACCGCGAGGATAGAACTGGAGGATATCGCCGCTGACGTCAGCTCCTATTCAGACAACATCGACTTCAATCCGGCACGCCTTGACGAGGTCAACAGCCATCTCGACAATATCTACTCTTTGGAGAAGAAACACCATGTGGAGACGGTTTCGGAACTTATCGCCCTGAGAGACGATATGGAGAAACAACTCGGCGGCATCGACGACAGTGATGAGCTGATGGGCGAGCTGAGGAAGAAGGTCGCCGAGGCAGAGGCCATCTGCCGTAAGAAGGCCAAGGCGCTCTCGGCACTTAGGAAGAAGGCGGCAAAGGAAACGGAGAAGGCTATGATGTCGCGGCTTATCCCCCTGGGTATGCCCAACGTCAGGTTCATTGTCGATATAAAGGAAAAGGAACTGTCGGCAGACGGACAGGACAACGTGGTGTTCCTCTTCTCGGCCAACAAGAGTACGGAGCCGCAGCCGGTGTCGGAGGTGGCCTCCGGTGGTGAGATAGCCCGTGTGATGCTCTCGTTGAAGGCGATGATTAGTGGGGCGGTGGAACTGCCGACAATTATCTTTGATGAGATAGACACTGGTGTGAGCGGTGCCATTGCCAGCAAGATGGCGCAGATGATGAAGGAGATGGCCGATGCCGGACGGCAGGTTGTCTCGATAACCCATCTTCCACAGATTGCCGCCATGGGCGAGGCTCATTATAAGGTTGAGAAGAGTGAGACGGAGAAGGGAACGACGAGCCACATGCGCCGTCTTACCGACGAGGAGCGGATAAGGGAGATTGCCGGCATGCTCTCCGGCGACAATATCTCTGACGCTGCGCTGGAGAATGCCAAGGAACTGCTGAAGATGTAGTCCTGCAATTTATATAATGTGTCTCACATTATATATAATATATATGTAAATCGGAAAATGAAAAGACATAGAACAATGAAAGATATAAGAAAATTCTATATTATTATGGCACTCCTTCTTGTGTCATGCTTTACGGCAGGGGCACAGCCGAAGAGTGCCACGCAGGGGTTGCTGACATTAAAGACCTATAAAAGGGGAGGAGAGCCGGTGGGCACTGCCTATGGTGTGCTCATCGACAGGAACGGTACCGTGCTGAGCAGCTGGTCTCCCTTCAACGGTGCCGACAGTGCCGTGGTCGTCGACGGTGCCGGACGCAGTCATGCCGTGGAGAAAATTTACGGTGCCAACGAGCTCTATGACTTCGCGAAATTCTGCATTGCCGGCGCTTCATCGCTGACACCTATAGCCGTGGCAAAGTCGTTGCCAGCGGCACCGGCAAAGCTGTGGGTCATCACTAAGAAACCGTTGGCGGTGAACCTCTCCCGGTCGGAGAAGTTCATGAAAAAATACAACTATTATGTCCTTGGGAACAAGACTGAGCTGATGAACGACAAGCTCGCTTATCCTAACGGCTCACCGGTGGTAAACGAGAAAGGTGAGCTGGTGGGAGTATACAACAACGGCGGCAGCACGCTCAGTGCCACCGACTACCGTTATGCCGACGAACTGATACCGTCGGGACTGTCCATGAACTCGCCGACACTCCGTCAGACGACTATCCGCAAGGCCCTTCCAAACGACTTGAAGGGTGCGCAGCTTGCGCTGATGCTTGCTGCCGACGGACCGACGGCTGACTATATCGCCGCTGCCAAGGACTTCATTGGTATGTTCCCGTCGGAGACTGACGGCTACTCCGCTCTGGCTGGAGCTCTTTGGCGACAGGGGAAGACGGCCGAGGCCGACAAGGTGCTGCAGGACTGTGTCGCCAAGGCAAAGGACAAGGCGACAGCGCATTACAACTATGCACGCGAGATGTGGCAGAAGACGGCGATGATGCCGGAGCCACCATATCCGGCATGGACCTATGACAAGGCGATGCAGGAGGTCGATGCCGCCTATAAGATTAATCCGCTGCCGATATACGACGAGATGCGTGGAAAGATAGAATATAGCAAGGGTAACTACGATGAGGCTTATAAGAAGTTCATGAGCCTCACGACATCGTCGATACGCAACGCGGACCTCTTCTACGAGGCTGCACAGTGCCGCCAGCAGATGAAGGCTTCTGACGAGGAGGTGCTGGCCTTGCTCGACAGTGCTGTCTGTGCGTGCGACACACCGTATACCACTATTGCCGCTCCGTATTTCTATGCCCGTGGTGAGCAGTATGGTAAGATGGGAAAATACCGCGATGCCATGCTCGACATGTACCGCTATGAGATGCTCTCGACGACAATGCCGACGGCTGCGTTCTATTATGAGAGGGAGCAGCTGGAAATAAAGGGAAGGATCTATCAGGGAGCACTGAACGACATCAACCGTGCCGTGGTCCTCGACCGTAACAACGCGCAGCTATGGGCCGAGAAAGCCAATGTCCATCTCAAGGTCGGACAATATGATGAGGCTATAAAGGCTGCGGATATAGCCATAGAACTTGACTCGTCTTACGCCTCACCCTATCTCGTAAAGGGACTGGCGCAGTGTCAGGATGGCAATAAGACGGAGGGATTGCAGAACCTGGAGAAAGCCAAGTCGTTGGGAGACACCCAGGCCGACGGATTTATCACCAAGTTCAAGTAAAGCAGAGATGCCGCAAGCGGATGATCCCCAGGCTGCGCTCGCTCTGCTCGCTTAGCCTGGGGTTACTGAGGAGTGTGCCTCTCCGAGGCTATAAATTACAGTCGCGCTTAGAGGATGGGGATAACCCCCACTCCCTTGGAATCCTTCGGTCTCGGTGCAGAAAATGTAACATGAGAATTAACGACAGACGTGTATCCATTTAGCGCGTGGTGTCGGGCGGCTGCAGGGTGCGGCCCTTGTGGCCGTCCGTAAAAAAACATGTGCCATAGTTTGCGGACGGCCACAAGGGCCGCACCCTGCAGTCGCCCGACACCTAGGCAATGAGAGGCGGAACGCCGCTCGGTTTACCTCAGGCTCCGCTCGCTTAGCCTGGGGTTACTTATAGCCAGCCTCCGAGGCACTTAGTTGGTTCTCTCGTCTTTTTGAAACCCCACCCCTACATTGGGTTTCGCAGCCCGCTTGCCATTGATGTGCTGAGTCAATTGTTTTCTTTTTCTTATCGTTGTGGTTTTCCTGCTCTTCGTTTGTGATGTGGCAGGTGTATGTCTTGTGTTGGCGGTGCTGCGCTTTGCGTTCGCGGGTTTTCTGCCGTGAAGGAGATAACTCTTTATGATCTGAGCGGCGATAGGTGCAGCCACCGCGTTGCCGTCTCCGCCATGCTCAATGTATACACAAATGGCAATCTGCGGGTTCTTCATCGGGGCGAAGGCGATGAACGCTGAGTGGTCTTGCCCGGCATTCTGTGCCGTACCAGTCTTTCCGCAGATTGTTATCCTGGGGTCATTGATTTTTTTTGCCGTTCCCTCTGTTACACACGCCCTCATTCCCGCGATTACCTCATCATAGGCATCAGGCGATGCTAATGTAACATGCGGTGTAATATAGTTTTCCGGATTGGCACCCGCGGAAGAATGACGTGTGTAAGGTGTTATCCACCATCCTCTATTGGCAATGGTAGCAGCAAGGTTGCAGAGTTGGAGCGGTGTAACGGTAATCAGTCCCTGCCCCATGCCGATATAACCGATGGTGCGTGCGTTCCAGAACTTCGGATATTTCCTGTTGATGTAAGCTGAGTCGGGGATAAGGCCATTGGCCTCACCTCTGATGTCTATGCCCAGCTTTGAGCCAAAGCCATAGCTGGCCATATAGTCGTGCCATACGTTTAAAGCATGGCTGCGTGAGCCGTATTTGGTGGTGTCGGCAATCATCTTGATGAAATTTGTTATGAACCAGGAGTTGCACGACTGTGCCAGTGCCTGTGTGGTGGCCAATGGAGACGGATGGGCATGACAGCCAACGTGTGTTCCGCCCATCATAAAGCCGCGGTGGCATTTCACCTTAGTGTCCTTGTCGACGGTATGCTCCGTCCAGAGGGTCAGCAGTTGGGCTGTTTTGAAGGTGGAGCCGGGAGGGTATGTGGCTGATATGGCCCGGTTTATGTTGTTTCCCTCTAAGGTGTGGCTGACCATACACAGCACCTCTCCCGTCTTTGGTCGTATGGCGACGATGCTCCCCTGCCGTTTTTCGAGCAGGCTCTCTCCCAGCCGTTGCAGCCGCGGGACGTAGGTCAGGTCAGGGTCTTGTGCCACTTGTGCAGCCTTCTGGGCCGTCGCCTTTTGAGTCGTGGCAGTCGTTTTATTTGTTGCTATAGTCTTCTTGCCCGGTGTGATGGTTCTTTTTCCCGGTGTGGTGGTCCTCTGGCTTGTTGTAATCTTCTGTTGCCGTGTGGTAGTGCTATGCCTGCTCTGTGCGTTTCCCAATGCAGGGACGACAAGCATTGCGGCTAAAATTATTTTATTTATAACTCTCATTATTCTTCTTTGTACTGGCGTTTTTATTTGTGGGGTGCAAATCATAAAAGTGGGGTGCAAAGATACAAACTTCTCCTGACACAATCGTTTAAAACCAATAATTTTCTTGTGAATACCAGCGTTTAAATGATTTCCACATCCTTCCCTTTAGGGAAGGCTTGGTTAGGCTTTAGGGCTTTGTTAGGCCTTTTTTATTTTCTCAGCCGTTCCCTTAGTGTGCCACTACGACGGAGATAGGCCATCAGGAGCAGAACGCTGATGACGGCGACAACCAATGAGACGATGTACATGAATCCGGCAAAGGAGTCATAGAGTCCGTGGAGCGTCGCGGGAATTACCAGGGCAAGGGTGTAGAGCGACTTCCTGTACCGTGGGTAGAGACCGGCCATGCCAATGAAGTAGCCGCCAATGCCGCACCAGATGGCGTGGAGGAATGGCAGTGAGGTCAGACGGGCTATGTTCAGGACGAAAGCCGTTGTATAGTCGGCCTGGATGTTGACCGTCGTCTGGTACTGTACTCCCTCGAAAACGCCGAATGCTATTCCTGCGACAAGACCGTAGAAGACCATTGTCTGCGGCAGCATGGGCTCCCGGGAGTTATGCTGCAGGATATAGAGCGGCACCTGCTTGGCAAACTCCTCCGTCAGTCCCACGCCGAGGATATATCCGACGATGCTCAGGGGGAACACCGCATGGGTGAAGACATAGAAGAAGTTTAGCGTGTTGAGACCGGAGAAGATGATGAACACACCCAATTGTGTCAGAAAGAACGTTGATATGGTGGTCTTCAGTTGTACCTGTCTCGTGCGGAACATATAATAGAAGAACATTCCCCAGATAGTGGCGAAATAGAGTGAGACAACATAGAAGACCAGGTATCCGCCGATGGGCATCATCATGATGAACGACAGCGACAGTCCGACAATGGCCAGGACGAGCATCCTCTTGTCCTCAAAGAGGTTATGCCTTTTCATGTCGTCCTTAGGATAGATGAATTCCTTTCCGACATAACTCAGCTGCTGGCTCAGCGTTCCGTTGTTGCGGACGCGTGGCCGCAAGCCGCGGCGTAGGAGGAAGTCCTTCACTATTCCCTCCCGTCCGGTCTCGGCGTCGCGTGCCTTGTCGTGCATCAGCAGACGGCCTTCTTCAACGTACTGTGCGACGACGGTCTCGTCGAAGGGACCATAGTCATGATCATTGCGTGTGATGATAATCATTGTTAACCCTCTGGTAATGGTTTGGTTTTGCTAAAGGATGGCATCCTTGATGGCGTTGACGATGAACTGCGCGTCGTCGAAGCTTACCAATGGTCCCGACGGAAGGCAGAGCCCAATCTTGAAGATGCTCTCCGAGGTGCCGTTGACATAAGCTGGGCTGTCCTTGTAGACCGGCTGCTTGTGCATCGGCTTCCACAGAGGACGGCTCTCGACGTTAAGGCTGTCGAGCCACAGGCGCATGGCCTCCACATTGGCGTTGGGCTCACAGTCGGTATGTGCGCTGTCGACATAATGTATGACGCCGGCCGCGCCGCCCACGGCGCCTTTCACCGTCGTACGGTATGCATTCTCCTGTCCCTTGACCTTCACCTGCGGGTCGATGGTGATAGTATTCAGCCAGTAGTTCGACAGCGTCTTTCCCTCTGCCGGGATTTCCGTCGACGCGTTCAGCTCACTGTCGTTGCCGGCATGGAAGGTGATGCCGTCGACATCCCTGAACGCTTCAGCGTAGAACTTCGCCAGCCGCCGGTGATGGGCTATATGCTCGTCGAGCACCGTGAGCTGGCCGCGGCCTATTCCGGCGCAGATATTCGACAGTCGGTAGTTGTAGCCTATATTCTCGTGCTGGTAGTAGGGATAGCCCTCACGGGCCTGGGTGGCAAAGAACATGACCTTGTCGCGCGCCTCCTTGTCGGGACAGATAAGGGCACCGCCGCCGGAGGTGGTAATCATCTTGTTGCCGTTGAACGACAGAACGCCGTAGTCGCCGAAGGTGCCGCAGACACGGCCGCGGTAGCGTGAGCCCAGGCCTTCGGCGGTATCCTCGATGAGCGGGATGCCGTATTTGTCGGCCACCGTCTTTATCTCCGCAATCCTCGCCGGCATGCCATAGAGGTAGACGACGATGATGGCCTTCGGCTTCCGGCCGGTCTTGGCGATGCGGTCCTTGATGGCTTCCTCCAGGAGTGTCGGGTCCATGTTCCAGGTCTCCTTCTCCGAGTCGACGAAGACTGGTTTTGCTCCGAGGTAGACGACGGGATTGGAACTGGCACAGAACGTGAAGCTCTGGCATATAACCTCATCGCCGGCCTTCACGCCAAGGGCGATAAGAGCCAGATGGACTGCCGACGTGCCACTCGACAGTGCCACCACCTGTTTGCCGTTGAGCCGCTCATCGTCGAGAGACTCTGCCCACAGCTTCTCCGGGTCGTCCTCGTGTGGCATAATGCTACGGGGGTAGTCCTCCGTGAACGTATCCTGTGGGGTGGGGGAGACGGCGAACCGCTTCAGCTCTTCCTCGAACTTGTTTACGTTTGGACCAAGAGGGACGACCCAGTTCTGGTCGAACGCCTCCTGGATATATTTCATCTCGTTGCCCGACATGTGGGCGAGACATAGAATAATTCGTTTCTCTCGTCTTTGCATAATCTATTACTTGCCCATCATCCGCTGAATGTCAGCATCTGAGAAGCCTTGCTCTTTCAATATCCGTTTCAAATTGGACAACTGCTCACGTTGTTCCTTTATTTTTCCGTCTTGCTCCTTTATTTTTCCGTCTTGTTCTTTTATTTTCTTATCACGGCTCATGATGGCGGTGTCACGGTCCTCGATGGCAGAGTAGTACTCATCCTCTACATTCATATTCTGCCGCATCTGAGGATTGGAGGCAGCAGCGGTAAGCCGGTGTACTATATAGTTCATGTCGTTGTTGTCGGCATATACCGACTCGTCAAGACATAGCAGATGTGGGTCATCCTTGTCGCGCTTTGTCTGGTCGAGCACGCTGAGCACCTTGTCGAGGCGGTTATTGATGACGCCATGGAGCAACGGGATCTGCACGATGATACTGTCATGCACAAGGCTCTCAACGAAGGGGTCAGGCATACCTTTCTTAACCTCATGTCCGTCATAGTCGTAAGCTTTGTGACTGACATACAGCACGGGAACGTCAATATCGCCGACACGGTGGCCCATGATATATATTGTCACCATTGGATAGGCGAAGC
>Ga0256406_1000178_pt1 | contig 122244 bp, 107 predicted proteins | sample RumenRJG_03DNA_FD_185986 | JGI IMG/M metagenome (GOLD analysis project Ga0256406, IMG submission 185986) | Bovine rumen microbial communities from Lethbridge, Alberta, Canada - RJG_03 | ecosystem: Host-associated > Mammals > Digestive system > Stomach > Rumen | place: Canada: Alberta...
CTGTGAGCTTTCTTATATTAAGCATCCTGATGTAGCAATAATCTCTGTGTCTTTTCTCTACGGTTCTTACTTCTCTTTTTTTCTCTTCTGTAAGAAACTCAAGCCGTCTCATACGGAAATATTTTTCATTCTTCGTATTGATCTCATGTCCCTCTTTGTCGTACCTTGCTATTTCTGCCCTCCTGCTATTTCCCGTATCTACATCTACTAGCCCCTCCGGTGTCTTATTTACTACGACACCGATAAACTCTTCGGGACAGTAATCGGTGAAGTGCGAAAGCACCTCATCTCCAACCTTTACGTCTTTAGTATCAAACATACACAAAACCTCCAAAATATCCTGCGGACGCGCATCCTTTTTGTCTACTCCAGTAATAGGTCCACTGATGTAGCATCTGTTTTTTTTTAATCTCCCCAGTCCAATGCCTGCCCGCAGAAAGGACAGCGATCTAATCCGTATGGTCTTATATAACGTCCATCGCGACATCTCTCATAATCGGGATAAAAATCCTTGCCACAAGTAGGGCATTTAGATGATTCATAGTCAGAGTCAGGTATAATAGCTAACTTCGGTGTGTTTATATCTACAAGTGCCTGCCGATAGCCTTTTTCATAGTCTGTCATAAAAGGCTTGCTATTTTGCTCTTTTTGGTCAATTTTCAGTTCATTCATCTGATACTCCTTTTGCATTTGATTGCTGCGATTTATTAGATTCTCTACATATATTTTGGTAGATTATCCTTTTCTGTGTGTCTGACGATAATTTCTTCTATTTATTGTCTGCAGCATGTGGCAGAATAGTATATTCGGATGGGCTTGGACACTTTTTGTCTGCAAACTTTCGCACAAGATTCTTATCCCATAACTCAGATGGCCATCCATATCCTCCGGAGCACATATTAAAGATAATTCCACCTATCACAATGGCGGGTATCATGATAACACCTATCGTAACAAGAGCATCCACTCCGGATGCTACCATGAGCCAGGATAACCATATGCCCGCAGCAAAGCTGCAATTAAATCCCACATACCAGGCAACCTCTGCTTTCTTCTTGTTATTATTGCCTTTTTCGAAGAATTGTCGTTTTATCATAAATTCTGACGTATCTTCCTCAGATGCATTATCCCAGATATCATCCATATACTTTTCAATAACCTTACGGACATTATCATCTCTTTCAGGGAGGTACCCGAATATGCCCTCTTTGAAGACCTTCTCTGCAGCCTCATTTAACAGTGTATCCTCATGTGGCTCAGAGGATTCTTCCTTAATACTGACATATGACCGTGGAGTATTCTTTTTCTTTTCCGTTCCCCAGCTTACAGTCATCTGATAAAAATCAGCTCCCATCTCACTATGACATTTGTTGTGAGTTATGCCATTCCTATCGGTGTATGTCGCATTAACTGCATAGCCTTCATTCCGGTAATGTTCAGCTACTGTTTCTGTTATGAATTGTTCGTCAGCATTATTATGTTCTTCGATCAATGCTTTCTGATATGGCTGAGCCAGATCTGCAAGTGCTTTTAATAATCCACTGGCATATGGGATGAAACCTATATGGTCACTGCCATCCTTTGTTAATCCGGACAGCCCACTCGGAGGACAGCAAAAGAGCTCCGTGTGTCCCTCCTTCGCATTTTGAATGATATTTCTGTTGACGTCATCATATATGCGTCCAAAAACATAGTCACACGCTCTTTTTCTCAGGTTGCTGTGCTCCGATATCTGATCAAGAGCGAAAGCAAATTTTGTCTCATACAAGGCTGCATCATGCATGGCCTTGTTTGTTAGTCTTTCTGTTTCATATCTGTCCATGTCTAATTCCTCTTTTTTTATACTATTTCAAATGGTGCTTCAGTTTTTGCATCGAGAAAGCCTTTGATATATCTTCTTCGCTGAAGTCTTTGATATAAAGGCTTGTTAGGTACATATCACGAGGCTGTTCTTACTCTGACCTGACTTAAAGTTGCAGCGGTCTGGTGCGTTAACCGCAGGTGTCATGACCCAAATATCGTAGTATCCGTTTCTTGATACTTAGTCTGGTGAACCATTTGACAGAAGCCCACTGCCTTTAGGCGGTGGGTAGTTCACCACCGTGATTTTCGTCATGTCTGTTTCCCCTCGTTCTCCGGGAATATGCTCTCGATGCCAGATGCTTCTTGACTGCAGCCGTAAGAAACACTTCTGTCTCTGCGAGCTTTTCAGGAGCAATGTTGTGATCAGTGGCGACCCCCGCGATGAGATATGCGATATTGATCATCACGGCTTCAAAAGATCCGCCATATTCAAAGCTCGTCCCATCGTCATCAGACTGAAGGTTTATCACTGCTCCGGTATCGCCCTCTGCAAGCACCCTGCCTGCCAGGCGTGCACACTCTTCCCTTGACGGGAAATTTACCGTTATGTTCTCAACCGCTACGTCATTATCTATCTTCTTTACCGACATCTTTATTCCTTTCCGGCAACCGTTCTCTTCTCCCTTGCTTTCATAAGCCTCTCTCTTGCTGCCACTTTCTGCTCTTCGGTAAGCTCTCTCTTCGGAGGCCTTGTGATCTTTATGTATGATAAAGGCAGATGTGCAACGATCGAGTTATCGCGGTTTGTACCGCAGATCTGTACTTCAGCAGGATACTCTTTGGCGTATTTCCTTACTCTATTACAGAGTTTCGTGCTTCCTGCAAGCTGCACCGTTACCGTTTTCTGACCTTTTATCCATTCGATGGCGTTCTCTCCACTGTAGTCCTCAATGCCTTCAGGCTCGATATCTTCACAGGCTGCATCGAACGGCATGTTCTTATTGATATCACTCATGCTTATATTTTCCTCCCGCTTACTGCACAGATTTGGAAGATGCTGCATATAGATTTTTTCATATATGGAAAACTTAAGAGACATGGCAACCGGCGGTTTCCATATATGAGTCTGCACAAAAAGAGATCCGCAAAGGTATCTCTGTGATGCCAGGGTCTCCAGCCGATGAGCTGGTCTTTGATGAACCCGTGTTCGATGAACCGGAAATAGAAGTCTCGGAATGTGTAAAGAACAAGGTCTCGCATGCTGATGACGAATCTGAATTATGGGGCATGACAGCAGGCACCGGAAGCCCAGGAATCTCCTCTTATGATTAACGGGGATGGCGATATCAGAATGCAGGAGTCCGTTCTCTTCGGAGCCCGCGGATTATTGCGAGGAAGTGAAACCCTTCTTCGTATCATCAATAGATTTGAGGATTATATTGATGATATTGCAGACATGCTTAATGCTCCTGCATCAGCGTCAGAGATTGTTAAAGAAATTCAAGGGTATTTTAGCCATATTGTTGGAGAGAATTTCAAAATGAAGGACCAGTTGATCTACTGGAAAGATGCAGTCCGTTCATATAAGGATGATAGCGATTCATTTTCAGTAATCCTTACCTGTGTAACAGGGAATAAATACGAGCATACCACTATTCGCGGGTGCAGTCAGTCTGACTGGGCTGAACTTTATTATCCTGCCAGATGGTCCGACGATGAGATCGACCGTTTTGCCGCCGAGTATTTTAATACCGGAGACGAGTGGCTTGTCACTTCCAAAGATGATCCGGACGATGGAGTCTCAGTATACACGACATCTTATGGCGACGAGGATATCAAAAAAGAGATTGCTGGCAATCTTTATGATGTCTGCCCCGATGAGATTGAGATTCGTGTATTGGAGGGATACAAACGGATTCCTCAGTATCGCATCGCCTGAATCTGCACTGTATTGGCAAAAAAGAACAGCATGGATCAGATCCATGCTGTTTTTGTTCATAGTAAGTATGGAATTTATAATGGAGAGGATGTCTATGTGCATTTATAATAATGTCGCTGTATTGCTATAATTTCAGTCTGTCCTTTCCTGTAGCGTTAATCATTCTTTATAGAACAGCAGCCAGTGGGTCTTGCTGTTACGGGGTCTTCTGTTGCCTATAAGCGGCTCACAGGGGAAATATGGTCTCAGTTGTGAAAGAGAGATGTGGTATTCGTACCACTTAAAGACCAGTACCCCGTCTTTTGCCAGGACGCGCCAGCATTCGGAAAAAGATGCCTTCATGAATGCCTGCCAGTCGTGTGGCAATTTTCCGTATTTCTCGACCTGCCAGCCACTGCCGACATCGAGGTGCGGCGGATCGAATATCACTAGATGATAACTTTCGTCCGGAGCATCTATACAGGTGACATCTCCTATGGTATCAGGCTCTATCAAAAGCGGCCTGCCGTCACATAGCGTGGTCTTCTCACTTCTGATGTCCCTGTAGTCCACGATGGGATTATCCTTGTTGAAATAGAACATCCGGCTCCCGCAGCATGGGTCGAGTATGGGTTTCTTTTGTATCCCATGCATAGCTCGATACGCACTTCTAGCGTTAAAAAGGTTCTTATTTGCCATTAATCCAGTCTCAAATTCGTTTTCTTCGTCATCTGAGTTTGTACAGCGATAGGACCGCTCCTCATAAGCTATTTTTTCTCCCTTTATAATGTCCGTTGTAAGGCGTTTCCTCTCTTCCACCTCGTGTGTTTTGTCACACAGGGGGCAGTCCATACGAATTTTTCTAATTAACGTGCTATCCTCCATGGTTTGTCTCATTTCCTTCCTTTATATATTTTGTACAAAGGCTCATCATCAGATGGTCATATATTCATCCATGCTTCCTTTCAGCTTATTATAGAGAATCACGCCGTTATGCCCGAATACGTCTATGAAGTCCGCGTAGATCTTCCCCGTGTCTTCAGGTCCTCTTGCGTCGATTATCTTTATGATGTTCTCATAGACTTCCTTCTTCCGCCCCGGGAGCTTCTTCTGAAGGAATATCATCCTGTCGAATTTTTTCCCGCCGTTTTCCTTTCCTGCCGCCGCAGTAGGCGTATGGAACGCTTTCTCAGTGTAGTTTATGCACGCATCCCTTACTTTCTGTTTTTCTTCTTCAGAAAGGGATGAAAACGCTGTCGTACCTTCAGGAAGATCCCTGTTTACCATAGGAAGCTTTGATACATTTATACCTTTCGAACGCCAGTATCCGATGGCGGGGTCATACCCTTTGTCGCGGGCCGCGATGACATATTCTCTTTCAGGATGTTCATTTATGAGCCACCCCAGTATGCTCACAAGCTGGAAGTCAAGGGCATTGGTGCCCGGTTCTTTCCCGCTTATGACCTGCTCGAACCTGATGCTGCATTTCCTGTCCACAATCTTTGACACGTCAGCATATGTAAGCTTCGGTGTATGTTCTGTATAAAGGACTATTATCTCATCCGCAGGGTTGTCAGTTATTATTTGTTTCCACGAAAAGCTGACATTTTCAGAATCTACAAGATATGTACGCTTTATCGTATCGGTCTCTACGGATTCCGTATCTTCTTCGTCTGATATATCCGGTGTGTCTTTCTGAGTCTCTGTCTCTCCTGCATCAGCACCTTTATCCGTGGTATCATCCGGCTGTGCTTTTTTATCATCGTCGGGCAGATCTTCAGGCAGATCCTCTTTTATGTTTTCAGCTATGCTGATCCCTGTCATGAGAGGATCGGATGGCTCGATCTCAGGTTCATCTTCCGTTTCGGCCGTCATATTCTTATACGGGTCCTGCCCATTCCTGAAAGAATCAAGATCATTATTCAATGCCCTGATGAGGTCTGATGATTCTCCCCTGCTCCAGTAGGCACCGTCCTGGACGTTATAGACAAAGTCTATGCCTTCTCCATACAGGTCTTTTTTCATTTTCTTTAATTCCGCGACGATGGTGCTCCTGCTCCTGTAATATGATATGAACAGGTCTCTTGCCGGGGATGTCCTGAATGTCCGTATCGTAGGATCCATATTTTTAAGGCGCGGGTCTATCTCATTATATATGGCTGATCCGATTGACAGGCCGGGTCTACTCTTTCCCGGTCTTATCTCAACCCCTCCCGCAACGATGTCTTCGATATCAATCGAAGACATCGCAGTTTCAAACTCCCTGCTGTTTATCTCGTAATCTGTTTCAGCATCATTTACGCCTGCCAGATCACTGCTTTCAGTATGACCAGTCTTTTCTGTATTTTCTTCCGTACTATTACTGTTATTATAAAACGTACTGTTTTCGATCCGTACATACGGAACTTTCTTAATGTCTCCCAAGGTATGATCCCAGCCTTTTTCTACCCTTTCCTGCATATTATCAAGTTCTTTCCCACAGCCATCGGGCAATGATGTGTTTTCTGATGTTGTCATGAGTTCTTTCCTTTCTCCTCACATCGCGGAGGTATATATGAATAATTATATGGTATACGGTTGAAGCTCCCCTATGCTAAAGCATAGGGGATTCCTGCTTCATCGTCAGACATCTGATGCATTTTTTATAAAGTACATCCCGAAGTAGCTGACTCTACAGGCGTTAAGTTTGGGTGCTTCCCACCCTACTATATGTATGGTCACACAGTCTGTAACTGCTGTTGTCTTATTTTTAACCCCTTATGCAGTATGTTCATGGCTGCGTTTACATCCCTGTCATGATGCGAACCACACTTAGGGCATATCCATTGTCTTACAGACAGATCTTTGGTACCTTCGTACTGAAATCCACAGTCACTGCATATCTGGCTTGATGCATAGAATCGTGGTACTTTCACGACTGTACAGCCGTAAGGGTATGCTTTATATTCAAGTATATTGATGAACCTGGACCACGATACATCTGCTATGCTTTCAGCCAGACGATGATTTTTAGTCATTCCCTTTACATTCAGGTCCTCAATGCAGATAATTTGGTTTTCTTTTATCAGCTTTGTGGACTGTTTCTGCAAAAAATCATTCCTACGGTTTGCTATATGTTCATGTATGCGTGCCACCTTTAAACGCTGTTTCTCCCAGTTGTGTGAACCTTTACGTTTTCTGGATAATCGTTTCTGAGCCTTCTTTAACTTGATTTGTGACTGTTTCAAAAACTTGTTGTTTGATACCCTGTTTCCATTGCTGTCAACGTAGAAGTCCTTGATACCTACATCAATACCGATTTCCCCACCATCGTTAAGCTGTGGTTCAATATCAGGTGCTTCAACTGTAAGGACAGCAAAGTATTTTCCACTAGGAGCCTGTTCTATGGTTGCATTTAAGATCCTTAATGGTACGGGCATTGTTACTTTTGCCTTGACATACCCAAGTTTTGGAAGCTTGATGTAATTTCCTGCGACAGTTATGTTGTTATTTACACACTCTGTACGATAGTTTTTGTTATGATTGTGTTTTGACTTAAACTTTGGAAACTTTGCCCGTTTTGCAAAGAAGTTTTTATACGCTCTATCTAAGTCTCTGAGGCACTGTTGTAATGGATGTGCATCTACATCATTCAGCCAGTCATACTTATGCTCTGGGTCATGTTTTAATGTCTGTAAGTAGGTGTTTGTTTCTTTGTACCCAATTGGATTACCACACTCATACTGGTTTATGCGAAACGCAAATGCATGATTGTACACAAATCTGGTACAGCCAAAAGTCTGCTGTATCAGATTTTGTTGTATCTTGTTAGGATACAGACGAAACTTCATGCCAAAGTTCATGACTATCACCTTCTTTCCGCCCCTATGCTAAAGCATAGGGGTTATCTCCTTTTTTATATATCCAGTATGAGAGATTTTTCATATATGAAAACTGCGGCTCTGTCATGCTATATCCGGGAACAGGTTCATATTCTCTTTGAGATACAGTTCCCCGTTATCGTTCCCGAGATTTTTTATATCTACTGTTATGACCGGGGCTATGATAGCTGAATCATGGATGTTTACGGGTGATATCCCTTCTCCTGATATGAAAGCGAGTGCTTTCCCGTTGTCGGATGCCTCCTGCAGCCATATTTCCGAAAAGGCTGCACCATGATGTTTCGCCGTTACTGCTGAATCCGCTACTGTCTGTAGCCAGAGAGCCCCGAAACCGCCCTCATCTATCCTGAAACTCCTCTTCGGAAGCGTGAGTTTCCTATCTTTTATGTTTTTTCCATATATGAAAAAGAACTCGCGGGTCTTGTCATCATAATCTGATACGTCTCCGTCGTTGATGCCCGTTTCCGGCCAGGGACCCGCCGTCAGGCTTGACAGCATTATCTCTGCGGTCACCGCATCTCCGTTCTCATCAGGGCCGGGCTCCGGGCTGACCGACAGTATCCTGCCTTTAACAGGACAGCCTGCTATGTCTTTTATATATGGGAATGATATACTGCATCCTACCATATTTCTGCGGAGAGCCGCTATTCTGTTGTCTTCCATATGCTATCATTTCCGGGCAGGCTTACCGCTTACTGCCGCTTTCCCTTTATTCGTTATAAGTCTTCCTCTTCCTGTCTTTTCCATATATCCTTCTTTCAGCAGGTACGGTTCCTGCATCTCTTCTATCGTTCCGGGGTCCTCTCCTGTCATATCCGAGAGTGTCATCAGGCCTACAGGTTTATCAGCTTCCTTTAATATCGCAAGCAGCTTCATATCTGATACCGTGAGGCCGTTTATATCAGTTCCTGCGATCTTTAACGCTTCCTTTACCGTATCATCAGTCACGGTACCTTTGTTCTTTACGACCGCGACGTCCCTGATCCGTTCGAGCAGCGAATTGGCGATCCTCGGTGTTCCTCTTGACGCTTTTGCGGCCATGAGTGCCTGGCTGTCCGTTATGTCAAGCTCAAGCTTTACAGCGGAAGCTTTTATTATCTCAGCGAGCTCTTCTTCGGTGTAGAACTCCATCCTGCACTTGAGCGAAAACCTGTCACGGAGAGGCGCCGACAGCATCCCTGCCCTTGTAGTTGCCCCTATGAGGGTAAACTCAGGCAGTTTTACATGAACTGTCCTCTGCTGCTCTCCTGTGCCTATGGTGATGTTCAGGTAGTCGTCCTCCATAGCGGAGTAAAGCACTTCTTCACATGCGGGCGGTATCCGGTGTATCTCGTCTATAAAAAATATCTCTTTCGGTTTCAATCCCATGAGTGCAGCAGCCACGTCTCCTGGTTTTTCTATCGATGGACCAGATATCTCCTTTATCGGTACATCTTCTTCTGATGCTATGATATGTGCCATTGTAGTCTTCCCAAGGCCCGGAGGTCCGTAGAAGAGCATATGTGGTGCAGATGCTTTCCTTATCGCGGCAGATCTTACTGCAAGAGATACCTGCTCCTTTACTTTCGCCTGCCCGATATATGCATCAAATGTTTCAGGACGTAGTATATTGCCTGCCCCTGCTTTCTTTTCTGATTCTCTTTCCCTTACGGCTTTCGTCGTTATCACTCGCCGTTTTATTTCTGTCTGTTGCATATCCTGCCTTCTATCTATGACCTACATGATGCCGGCTGCGGTCTTTATCACGAGCATGATGACTGCGATGGCAGATACCACGGCCATTGCCGCACCCGCTTCCGCTGTTTCCATGTATCCTGAGCCTTTCCCTGCCCTGTATGCTCTCATACCGAACAATGCCAGTCCCGCGAGGATGACCATACAAAGAAGCGATGCCTGTAATACGGTTATCTTCATCGCTCTATGCTTCCGTGGATGCCGAGCATCCTCAGTGCTTTAACTTCTGCTTCTTCAGTCTTCTGCCAGATTTCGTCGTTGTCGTTATTGGTCGCCATGAGAAATGCTCTTGCAAATATGGCAGCGATCAGGATCAGCCCTGCCCATTCGGTAAGTTCTATGATCAAAAAAACACATCCTTTCTGATAATCTTTCAGAAAAGATGTGGAAGACATTGATATTTTGTTTTTTCATATATGAGATTTCAGATCACCTGCCGCTTCCGGCATCCCCTTTTTCACCTTTATTCCTGTCCTTATCTTTATTTCTTCTCCGACGCCGTCTGTTTCCGTTCTGCTTTTTCTTTTTGCTGTCATCCGGACCGTCCTTCTCATCTGTATCTTCGATGGAAGCCATATCTTCTTCTATAGACGGAAATGCTCCCGGTTCGTCATCTTTCCTGTTCTGACCGCTGCCCTCCTTTACAGCCTCTTTATCTTTATCTTCCTCTTTTCCGGGCAGGGTTATTGTCTCCCCGAATCTTTCGCTCATGATCTTAACCGCCCATGCTGCACGGACTTCATCTTCACATCGTTCTACGTCTTCATCATTTATCAGATGGTATATGCTCTCTGCTGTCTTGATGACATATTCCACTCCGTTTTTTTTGAGTGTCCCTGCGGAACTGTGGATATATCCCTTTGAGAGCGGATTCTCATATGGGTACAGGAAGAAGAGCTTTTTATCTGTATCCGCTGATGAATGCAGGATCACCACAAGCCCCTGTTTGTTCTCGAAGCATTCGCGGAAGTTGCTGTCCGCATATCTGGATCCGTCTGCCTTTACGACCTTTGCCAGATGGCCGAAAAAATATTCGTCTACCTTCATATACCCTCCTTTACATCAGCATCCCCGCTGCCGGCTTACTCTTCTTATTCCCGAAATCAGGCATCGCGCTGCCAAAAGATGGAAGGGTCGGCTTCTGTGAAACGGCATCATTCCTCTTCTGAAGCGGTGTATTATCCTGTGACGTATCAAATGCAGGAAGTGAAGGATGTACATGGCTGTCTGTATCAGTCTCTGTCTGTGTGTCCTTTACAGGTTGCAGCGGGGGCTGATCAGCCGGATGTGGTACGGCCTGAGCCTGGTCCGCAGCCATTGTCATAACCGGCTTTGTTATGGCAGGGTCTGTCATCGATGCTGCATCAGGCATATCATACTGATGTGCCCCGATATTTGAGAACATGTCCGATGGATGTGTGTCTGCATTCTGTTCTGCTTCTTTCTTTTTTCTCATGCTTTCTTCCCTCTGCTTTAAGATTTCTTCTTTTCTGCGGGCATACTCTGCTTCTGCTTCAGGAGGTACTGTATGAAGGGCCTCTTTTATCCCGGTGTTGTAATCCGTAAAGTGTTCCTGTTCTATCTGTGAGAATCCTGTCTCTTCTCCTTCAGGCGTATCGTTGATATTGCCTTCATAATATTCATCATCCGTATAGTCGTCGGCATATTCGTTCAGGGCTTCTTCCAGATGGTCGTTTTCCCTTATACGCTGTTCTTTTTTCTTCCTCTTTTCCTTTCTCTTCTTTTCTTTTTCCCTGGCAGCTTCTTTCCTTGCCTGATCTTTTTTATATATGGAAAATCCGATAAAGAATGCGATCACGATAAACACGGGCCAGATCATCTTCAGAAGATTCATTATTTTCTGTTCTGTTGTGAGCTGTTTCGGCTTCTGGGCCTGTACACTGCCTGCGTTCTGTGTTGTATCTGCCTGTACCGTTGTTGCAACGTCATTCTGCCCTACGGGGGATGACGATGCAGAGTACCACATGACTACTGTATCAGCAAGCACCTGCTGTTTTGTTTCTTCACCGTCCACTATCGTATCCCAGTCATCCGGTACTTCAGTCTGTGCAAAGATCACTGTGGTGTCATCTGCACCTCTTGTTATCTCGCCTTCTACCGATGTGAGTCCGCTGTATTTTGACGGGTCAAAGTAAACCGCGTACATGGACATAGTCATCTGTTTCCCTGAAGCGGTTGCCACTTCCACGTCCTGTCCCTGTTTTACTGCAACGATAGGCGATCCTTCCGGCTGTGTCTGTCCGTATGCAGCCTGGTACAGGTTGTTGTCGCCGTTTAACTTGAAATTTATCACCGGAGCCTCTCCGGTACTGTTATAAAGTATTTCAAATCTTGAAAGCGATGTCAGTGTCTGTGGGGACAGTTCTAGCGTTCCCTGTCCGTTTGCTGCGAGGTTTAATGACTGCAGTGTATATGTCGGCGGGTTCTGTGTCTCTGAAGATTCTGTCTCTGTTTCTGTCTGTGCATCAAATGATGTCGCGGGGGTGGATGCGGTGTCATCTGATGCTGATATGGTCGTAGTATCCGGTGCGGGGAGTTCTGACGCGTATATCCCCAACGGCGATACAAGTACTGATATCATAGTCATGGCTGCTGCTGCATACAGTATCTTTTTCATATATGGAAATTCCTCCTGTGTGACGTCCGGGCTGTATCCCGGTCTCTGTTAAGACTTGGGATACTGTTTGCACTGCTTCGGGCGCAGCACCCCGTTTTCCATATATGGGGATCATCTGCCATGACGGACGGCAAAAAAGAACAACCCCGTAAGGCTGTTCTCTGTCTCTGTCTTTATAGCATCCCGTCAATATCTTGCGTTCTTCTTTTTCATCTTCTTTGTGATGCTTTCCGGCATGCGGTAGCTTATCACGCCTTCCTTTATCATCTTCTGGGAATATTTCTCAGCCTTCTCGTCTCTTGCGAGTCTGCTCACCGGCTTCATGTCGTCACCTGTCACTCTGATGTGGTAATACCCGCTCTTGATGTTCGTCATGATATAGTTGTTGTTGTTCTCATCCGGCTGGTACTTGTACCAGAACGAGTCTGTCTGGAAAACGTCGTCCGTCTGAACATATCTGGTATACATCCACAGGTCATCCCTTTCAGGAAGGTTCGAGTCATATACATGGAAGTCCATTCTTCCGTCCTTATAGTCCTTGTAGCCTATGAGGAGTATCACATGACCTTTCTGTCCGTTCCTGTATTCCTTTGTTGAGGAATATTCAGTGCCGAGGGTTGATCCGAACTCTACGACCTTTCCTTCATCTATCCTCTTCTTTGCGTATGTTATGACTGAATCATAGTCATACGGCGTTGCGCTGAATTTGTATCCGGCAGTTTCTCCGGATATGGCCTTTGAGTATGACCATGTGCTGTTTTTCTCTACCGAGTTATTCCACTTCGCCCAGTATATGGTCATCATGTTGGAAAATGACCTGTCGTCCGTATCAAGATCTTTATCGAAAATACCGGTCTTTCCCGTATGCCTGTCGATATACTCCTTATCCTGAAATGTCCCGATCTTTCCTTTTGTCCTGATGTTTGTAAATGTCCTGCCGGAGATATCCCACGGGGTATCTTCTTTTCTGTCAGACCACTTTCCGTCTCCTGTAAACGCAGGCGCGCTTCCCTTGTCATACAGGTACATCGTATAGTATGAGATCCCGGCACATACACCTCCCGGGCTTATCTCTGTTCCGAAGTTTCCGAACGGGAGCGAGTCCTTTCCGATCTCAAATCCGCTTGATACGGTATCGCTGTTGATGTCCTTCTTATCATCTGCCGAAAGTTCTTTCGAGGCATTCGTATATCTGTCGAAATAGAAGAAAAGCTTCCACGGGCTGTCCTTGTCTCTTTTACCGTTGCACATCGGAAGGACGGTATCGAAAAACTTATACATGGCGTTTATCTGCCCTTCCTTCGCGGGCTTTATCTTATCAGACGTAGTATCCATGTCTGCTGTCTCTGCTTTTACAGCCTGCTTTACGAGTGTCTTCTTCTCTATGCCCTCGTCCTTGCTCGAATCCTGTTCGAGATACCTTACGTTAAGTTCTCCCGAGATCACATGGAGAAGAGGCGATCCGTATACGATGCCGTCAAGCTGTGTACCGGCTCCGCCATCGAATGTAGAACCGTAAGTGAAGCCTTTTGATACAGGAAGGGGAGAGAGTGTCTTATTGGTCACATATATACTGTAGATCTTAGTACGGTCAAAATCATATTTAAGTTCTGCTTTGTCAGCGCTGTGTATGGTGAATCTTACAGGCTTTGCATTCCCTTTGTTTGCTTCCCCGATATAGATCTTTACATCCGAATCCTTTACGTTGTCGTATTTCTTTAAGGCCTTTGAAAGATCGACCTTTACGGCTACTCCACAGTCTGAGATAAGGTACTCCTTATAGATCTTATGCCCTTTCAGCACATCCATGCCTGTCACGTCATCTGCTTTTGAGAAGCGGTCATCAGCAGTTTTTCCTTCGAATATCACGGCATTCTTCGTGTTGTTCCCGTAGTATACCGGACTGCCCTTGTATGAAGTCTTTTTTTCCAGGTCGAGGCCTTTTTCTACCTTTTCGCTGTCCGTATACATATCTCCTGCTGTTGATGCCTTCAGCGGATCTGAATGGTATACTTCTATCTCCTGTCTGTCAGTCAGACCGTCATGATCCGTGTCGGACCCGTCCATAGGGATGAGGCCCTTTTTGTACTTGTCGTACATACTCATGCCCTTTATATCAGACTTTTTCCCTGAGAGGGCTTCCTTTATGTCCTTTTCAGATCTGTACGACGGGTCGTCATATCCTTCGAGGACTTTGCCGGTCTTGTTCCTCCCGTCAGTTATCATGGCAGCTATCCTGCCTGCTGCGAGCAGCCCTATGATGAGGAGGATTATGATCAGTATTATCTTTCTTCTTCTTTTTGCCTTCATGTGCATATACCTCTTTCGTGATGAATTATAACAGAATGTATGGGATCTGTCATTCCTTTTCCTCTGTACTCTATAGATATGGCAGATTACAGAGGTATGTTTTTTCATATATGAGAAATTGTTGTGGCGCTTCATTTTCCATATATGAAAATCGGGGGTAACTGATGTCTGATGTATTGGCAGGGGCAGGAAAATAACTACAAAAAAGGAAGCCCCGATCTGAGGCTTCCTCATGCCGGCTGTGCCGGTCTGTTTACTTATCTGTCAGATGTCTGCTGGATCACTCATCGTCATCCGTATCGTCATCGTCGTCATCATCGTCGATGTCATCATCGTCGATGTCGGCATCATAGTCGTTGGCTGATGCTGACTGCGGTTTCTTTGCCTTTACCATGTAAAGACCGCCGAGTGCTGCAAGTCCTGCGGCTGCCGCAACGAGGATGTAGATCCATGATGTGTTCTTTGGTTTCTTGTTTGAACCGTCATTTACTGTTCCTTCCGAGCCGCTTCCAAGGGAGTTGTCTCCATTGCCCGGTGTTGCAGTCGGATCCGTACCCTGGTCTCCTGATGAAGAAGATGTGCTGGTACTTGATGAAGATGCATCCGGCAGGTCGTTATCGGAGCTGCTCTGTGTATCAGCGTCAGGTGTCGTTATCGTACCCTTGTTGTCCGTATCCGTCGGGGTTCCGCCCTGGTTGCCAAGGCTTACGCTTCCGTGGCTCTGGCTGTCATCTTTCTTGTCTGAGTCATTACTCTTTGAAGTATCTGTGACAGGTACGGTCTTTGTTACTGTCTGTACCTTTGTTACAGGCACTTCCTTGGTCACGGTTTTAACCTTAGTGACCGGTACCTGCTCTGTTACGGTCTGTACCTTTGTTACAGGTACTTTCTTTGTTATGGTCTTTGTTTTGCCGCTGTTCTTCCTGGCAGCTGAGAGCTGTTTCTTCAGGCTGCTGTTCGAAGACTTCAGTGACTTGTTTGTCTTGGCAAGAGAGCTGTTCTTCTCTGTCAGGCTCTCATTTGTTTCTGCGAGAGAACTGTTCTGCTCTGTCAGCTTGTCGTTTGTATCGCTTAGTGACTTGTTCTTGCTCGTAAGTGTTGCATTCTCAGTTGTGAGGCTTGCGATCTTTGCAGTATCCTCGGCTGATGTTCCGTTGCTCTTTGCGGCTGTATTGTACAGATCCTTGTAGGTGTCTGCCTGCGCCTTGTAAGTATCGGCCTGGGTCTGTGCAGCTGCGAGCTGTGCCCTGAGCGTTGTCACATCTGCTGTATCAGATGAGCTTCCGCCGTTATTACCGCTGCCATTGATCTTGCTCTGCAGTTCCGTGTTCTGTTTTGTGAGCTCTGCGATCTTATCGTTAAGGCTCTTTCTCTCGGTATCGGTGAGCGGGCTTCCGGATCCGTCAATCTTGTCAGATACGGTCTTTGCGAATGCGTCAGGATCGCTTGCTACTGTTGTAGGATCAACTCCTGCCTTTTCGGCAATGGTCGTGATCGCTTTCTTGTCAGCCACGTACTCGTTAGCCATTGTCGAAAGCGCCTCCTTGACCTCTGCTGCGCTCTTGCCCTTTACATCGATACCTGCAATGGATGCTACAGTATCGGCCACGTCCTTATACTGTGATACCTGTGCGCCGAGAGAAGCCACATTGCCCTGGAGTTCTGTCAGCTTGTCGCCCTGCTCTTTGTTAGTCTTTGTAAGAAACTCGACCCGGGTATCAAGGGTATCTACCTGTTTCTGAAGGGCTGCCTGCTTTTCTTCAGCAGTAGCATTAGCATCGTTTAAGGTCTTATCGGCTTCTTCCTTTGCTTTCTTTGCTGCCTCGAGCTGTGACTGGATCTCAGCCTGCTGTTTCTGGGCTTCTTCGAGGTTCTCCTGGGCTTCTGCTGCACTCTTGTCGGTCTGATCCTTAAGAGCTTTGTAGTTCGCTTCAGCTGCGGCTGTCTTCTGCTTCTGCTCTGCGAGCTGGGCCTCTAAGGTATCGATCACATTTGAACCGTCAAGAGTCTTTAATTCATCCTCTGTAAGAGCCGGCTTGTCGTTTACCTTTACGGTAATGCTATCGCCTGAGTTCGGAGTCTTATCTCCTGTAGTGATACCGTCTACAACCTTGCCGTCCTTCGAGCCTTCATGCCACTTGCCGTCATCACCATATACATAGGTGCCTGCCGGCACATCATTTGTAACGGTCACATCACCTGTCGTGATGGTATCTGACTTTACATCACTTGCTACAGGACCTTTGCCGGCCTGGAGCTTTTCTATGACTGACTGGTACTGGCTTAACAGTGATGCATAGTCATCTGACTGTTTCTTTAGGGTCGTGATCTGTGCTTTCAGTGCTGCTACGTCGGTATCATCAGATACGCCGATCTGTGCCTTGAGGTCTTTGATCTGCTTTTCAAGGTCTGCTTTCTGGCTTTCAAGAGTCTCAACTGCACCAGACACATCGACATTTCCGTTATCATCGGTCTTCGGAGTGATGCCTGCTTCTGACAGCTTTTTGTTGATCGCGTCAAGCTGTGTCTGGAGCTTTGTTGCCTCAGCTTCCTTTGCCGTAAGGTCTGCCTGCAGCTTATCGTTTTTAGCCTGTGCATCAGATATGGCCTGTGTGATCTTACTGAAATCACCGCCGTATACATCATTGAACAGATTGAACTCACTGTACTGCTTTACGGGGATCGTTACCTCGCATGTATATGTAAGCATTGATGCCGAATCATCCTGGTTCTGCTTTGCAAGATAGTAAGTTTTTCCGTCAGCCGTTATCGACTGAAGGACTACTACTGTCACGGTTACAGCCCCATTCTTTACGTCGGTATCGTTTACCTGTACACCGTCTTCATCCTTATAGAAGGCAAGCATCTTTTCGGTTTCGGCATCCTTTATGGTGTTGATGTTGCCTTCTGTCGTGTAGTTGGCAAAAGTCTTACCCTTTACCTCATCATCGTACTTCTGGCTTCTCATCACATAAAAATCTGATGACTTGTATGTGCCTTTTGCGTCAGCTCCATAGAGCTTGCGGACTGTCATGTTGTCCTTGTTTAAGGTAGATGCGTCTTTTGTCGCATTTGCTCCGCCAAGAAGAGTTGTACTGTATGATGCTTCGATGCCGGTCTGGTCATAGACATCGCCATCACCAAGGCCTTCCATTCCTTTGGTCGTTGTAGCGATATGCGTCGTTTCTGAAGATGCCTCGCCTTTTGAAAAAGAATTGTTCGCTCCATTGTTGAAAGCATATACAGGACCAGAACCATTATTGAAAACCTGATCAGACTGAAGCCCCCAAACGTTAAGCTTGCCTGCGATACCGAATGGAGAATAATATATACTGCCGTCCTGCTTGCAGTTAAAGATCGTGTCCTTGCCTAATGCGTAGGTGGTACGGTCTGCGACGGTCCCATTCGCTTCTGCCTGCTTTCCTGTCCATAAGGCATTTACCTGCTTTACATCTTCACCAAATATTACCCTTGACAGGTTTGGTGTATCGACGAAAGTATTGTCAGGTACTGTCGTGGCATCGATCTTGAGCTCAGTCAGCTGTTCGTTCTTTGAAAAAGCGTTGCTGTCAGCTTCCATCGTGGTGCCGGCAGGAATGTTGAGCTTCTGAATAGCATCATTGTAGAATGCCTTTGTACCAATCTTTGTGCCGTTGCCTCTTAAGGTAACAGTCGTAAGTGTCGGGATGTTTGCAAATGCCGATTCGCCGATCGTAAGTTTACTTGCATCATCAAACTTTACTTCAGTAATGGTTGATCCATCAAAAGCGTGTTCTTCGATATTCTGTACAGTTGATGGAATCTCGACTTTTGCAGAAGCAGTATTTCCTGCAAAAGCGTAACCTCTGATAGCCTTTACAGAAGCCGGAATATAGATATTCTTCCATACAGTAGAGCCAGTAGCACCGTCTTTATCATTAAGGAAGTTATGCTTTGATGAATCAGTACCGATACCTGCTACAGTAACACCATTGATCGTCGAAGGCACGTTTAGCGTCTTTGAAGAATCATTGGTTACGAGTTTACCGATATTGGCACTTGATGCGTACAGATATCCGATCTGACCTGCGTCGTTATACAGGAAGTGCCACTCGATACCATTGCCATCATTTACAACATAGTACCCTTCACTATCCTGTTTGATGTCCGTATTCGCAAGGATGCTTACATCCTTTGTCGTGCTGTAAGACCCGATGCTGAAGGTGATCTTATCTGTTATCGGTCTTGCTGTTCCAGGTACCTTGAACTTATCGCCATCGATATAGCCAAGCGAATCAGTTATCTTCATACCATCAATCGAGCTTGATGCGATATCTGAAAGGTCATATGTCTTTCCTGATGCAATATCGTCTGTTGTGACTGTAGTTGCCGAATCAGGGAGTCCTTTGACCGTAAGTTTTAATACCTTTGGTTTAAAGGATGGGTTATCGGCCGATGATACCGTAAGCGTATCAATATGGTCTTCTTTGGTGACAGCTGGTTTATAGTCCGTGCCTTCATTTACTATATAACCAAAATCCGATTTGACCGTATACCTGTCAGTCGTACCCGTGACCTCGTTCGTGACATTTGCAGGCGCCACTATATCCTTTACCGCCGTGGTTTCCCAGCAATTCACTGATTCTTTAGATAGGGTTGCCGTGATCGTAGTCTTATCAGCTCCGCTTATGTTAATCTGGGTCCCACTTGTGAGAGTTAATGGATTTTTTAGATTAAAAGCGGGAGCCACCGCATACGAGCCGCCGCGGCTGTCGCAGTAGCTGATGATGTTGACACCGCCCGCATAGACAAAGTAGGCGCAGTTCGTGCCGCCTGGCGACCCGAGCCACACATAGGAGCTGCCGGCGCGGTATACGCTCTGTGCCTGCCCTGCAAGTGTCTTATACAGGTTCAGCACCGGTGTACCGCCCTGTATATTGCTATCAGATGTGCCTGTCGGTAGATATAATGTCCCGCTCAGCTCATTCCCGAGATATGTCACAAGTCTCTGGGTGTATTCATCATAGCTATTGATGTTTGTTGCATTATCTGATGTAGATCCATTATAATCAGATGCATAGTTTGATGAACTTGATGCCGCACCATTTTTTGTGCCAGCCCACGGACCCGCTGTAAGTCCGGTCGAGACGAACATCGATGTTCCATCGTCGTTATTCTTTACGCAGAGAGCCTGCATGTCTTTGCCGGCATTTGTTTTCATGCCATAAAAAGTGTAAGTCTGACCGGCTTCGAATGAATAACTGCCGCTTTTGCCCAGTACCGAGCTTGTCGTTGCGGCTTTTGCTGTTTCCTGTTTTGTCGGTACGAGCACATCAGCTATCCCGGCAGCGCCTAATACCATGCTTGCCGAAAGAGCGGCTGCAAGTACCGCATTGAGTGCCTTTTTACCTTTCGACACTCTTCTTTTAATCTTCATAAGCTTTTTCCTTTCTGCCTCATAAGAGACGGCTGAATTAAATCACTCTGTTTTATGTAAAAAGGCGTAAGCCTGTGCCTACTCCAGGCTGCCTTCTTTTTTGTACTCATGTACGATCTACCAGAAGTCTCCGGCTGACTCGGGATACGTATCCCAGTCGATGTTTCTTAACCCCAACGGGTTCATCTTTCCTTTGTAGAACACCTCGTACTCTCCGTCGAACGCCTGATATCTCTGGAGCATCTTGTGCGTGAGCGAGAATCCTTCTGTCCCTTTCGAAAAGTATGCGATAGTGCCGTTCCTCATCTGGATAAATTTTTCCATAGGGATATGCCCCTTTCCATAAGCTTCATACTGCTTATCAAGGCGGTGGAACTGTTCGCGCTTCTTCGTGTTCTTCTCAACGCATTTTATATGACCGAACCGGTCCATCTCATAGCGCCATCCGCAGAAGTTTATGCCTCTTGATATCGGATATATATTGGTCTTTTTATCATTGAGCCTTATTCCCATGTCATTCTTTGCAATAAAGTCTTCTATGTACCACAGGATCCTTCTTGCGTCCGCTCTGTCTGCCGCAAAGCAGAGACCGTCATCCATATATCTCCTGTCCTTTATGCACTCTTCCACAAGGTCATTGAGCCTTATGTCAAGCTCGTTTAAGAGCATCACACCCGTCCACTGGCTCGGCAGGTTGCCTTTCGGCACTCCATACCATTCGCCACTCCCAGCGTGGTCTCTTGCTGCGTAGCACTCTTCATCTTTTTCTGTCAGATGATAGCTGCATAGGATCATCCAGAGCAGATACAGTGCAAAGCTGCATATCCCGTACCCCGCAAACAGGTGGTAGACAAAAGTATGTGAGATGTTATCAAAGTACTTCTTTATGTCATACTGCACAATGTAGCAATCATATCCGTATGCCTCGTACATCTGATAAAGATCTTCCATCAGGATGTCACGGGTCATGTCGGGCCCTTTTCCTTCCTGGCATGCCAGGTTGTACTTAAAGATCTGCGGCGTGAGCACAGGTATGAAGTACTTTTCTATGAGCCACTGCTCGACTATCCTGTCAACGTAGTACGGTGCATTTATGAGTCTTTCGGGATGATGTACTTTAAAAGGGAAGTACCCTTTCACTCTCCATGATCCCGTAACGATCGCTGTTGCTACCTGATCGAGGATATATGCTGCATCCAGCGAGAACTCGTAGGCTTCTTTCGTAAGCCTCTTGTCCTTTATGCGTCTCTTGTATACCTCGTAGAGCTCGTTGAATGTTGTCTGTGCGTATCTCTCCACTTCTCCGGGGTCCTCGACAGGCTTCCATCTGCCTGTCATCAGGTCTATGTGCCCTGCTATCTCAAGGTCTCTGTTTTTACCCGCCTTATGCGGTACACCTCCCGGGAGGATGATATATCCCGCCGGTACGATCTTTTCGATCCTTGCGATCTGATCTCCGGTTTTCTCGGGAAGCTCTATGCCCTGCGCTTCTTTTATGATATCTGTCATCGTGCTTCTATCTTCTTAAAAATTTATTCATCATCCATATAGCCGTGATATCCACTCTACATGGAGAACCGACGGGCGGAAACCTTTTAATCTGCCGGCGTACTCAGTCAGACCAATGATATCTGCCTTTCTGCTGCACCCACCCGCAGGAGGATGCTTCCGGGCTTACCCGTAAGGCTTCGTAAAAGCGGGGAGCCACCGCATACGAGTTGTTGCGGTTGTTGTTGTTGTTGTTGACACCGCCCGTATTGACATAGTAGGCGTTGTTCGTGTCGTTTGGCGACCCGAGCCACACATAGGAGTTGTCGGCGCTTGAACCACCCAGCCGTAAATGTTTTTATGAGCATCCGGCTCCTGTTATCGGGGGTCTTTTCACGAATGCTGCAACAACAACTCCGCAACATCCGTATATGGAAAGTCGTTCCCGCTCATTTCGAAGTCATTCGGGGTGTCCTCTCTCGTGATATTTCCTGATATGTCTGCCTCTGTATATCGATATCCTGCCTGTCATCGTGCGTACCTCCTTTTTTCTTACCTGCTGTTGTCCTGTTCTTTATCATTTACGGCTGTCATCAGCCTTTTCTTCTTCTATCTCTTTTAAGACATCTGCAAGCAGCGTGTAATCTTTTGTCATCTTTGAGTACAGGTCTCCCTGTGCTTTGTCAAATCGCTGTCTGGCTTCTGTCATCCGTTCATACCGTACTCTTGACAGGGATTCTGCCATATCAAGTGCCTCCGATGCCTTTTCTCCCGGATGTCTCTTACCATATCCTTTTATGGCTTCTTCATTTTTCAGAGCCTCCTTGTAGTCGCTTACTGCTTTCCTGTATGCCTGTTCATCGTATGATGTTTTCTTTTTCAGGTCTGATACGTACCAGTTGTATAGCGGCTGTTTCAGGTTCTCTAGCATCTTTTCGAGCATTCCCTGCTTCTTCGTGCCTGTATATGCAAGTCTGCATGCAGGATCAAGAAGTGTCTGTATCTCATCTCTCAGACCGACTGCTCTGTACTGCGCCTGCAGTCTCGGAATACTCCCTGCTTTAAGACGGTTAGCCCTGTCCACGAGATACATCATCTCTTCCGTTTTCTGCCTTATATCCTTTATTATCCCGTCACGGTACTGTCTGTCAGCGTTTTTCATAGCCTCGCATAAGGCATACAGGAACTTACCGCAGTCCGATGCGATACGGAATTCGTGGTTTTTATATTTGTCAGGCATAGGCTCATTCCACCAGTCCAAGTGTCAGAGTATTCGGTTCCGGCTTTACGCTGCTGCGACCCCTGCTAAGGTATTCTGCCAGTCCGCTATCTCCTTTGATATCATATCCGGTGCCGCTTTTATCCATAAGTCCTGACACTTTGTCAAGTGCTTCTATCGGGAACCCGCATTTTTCTGTTATCTGTCCGTGCCATTTCGTGATCATGAGTCTGTATCCAGTGATCTTCGAAAGCTTCCGGGCATCATCTCCGTATGCATGAAGGAAGATTCCTTCCTCATACAGCTGTATGCGTTTATCCATAAACCTCCTATTAATCCCTACATCTATGATTTGGGAGAATGTCCCCTTTCTGGAACGGCTTCAGGGCTCTCCGATGCAGTTCCTAAAAGATTTGGGCGACAGTGTTTTTTCGATATGAGGTTTTCGTATATGGGAAATTCTGAACGTCAGGGGGCGTCCGTGCTCCCGGCTCACGAAGTTTTTCATATATGGAGAATAGAACCCTGCAGCCTCCGGGGACCTGCCCGGGGCTGTCTGTTTTTCACGGCCCGTGGTTTTCCCATATATGAGATTCTTCAGTACCCCGGTCTGCCAAATCTCATATAACTTGAGCATTCATCACATCGGCCTTTTTATAAGGCAAAGGAGGTATTTATGAAGCTAACTGATTCAGGAGCATTAAAGGCAGCATCATTTGTCACAAAGGCAGCATCATTTATCATATACAGCATCTCAGCTGTCATATTCATCAAGGATATCCTGTTTGTCCTCCCGGACAGTACAGGAGCCGGGTTCATGAAATATGAAAGACTTATGGCAGAGAACTACCTTAAGTTCTTTCTGCTTCTTGCGGCAGGGACCGTGCTGTATCTGATCTCCGACAGCCTGAAAAGACGCTTTAAAAGGATCAGGCGTGATGCTACAGAGCGCGCTGAAAAGCTCGCCCGCAGGCCTCAGCTCTTTGATCTGAGCGATGATCTCAGAGACAGAAAAGGTGCCTGAACGCCTCGACATGGTTTCATTCATTCCTCTCCGTTATGGGGAGGATTTTTCATGTCCGGAGATGCGGGTACACATCTTGCGCACTTTTCATATATGCAAACCCGGGATTTTCCATATATGAGTTACGCTATTCTGCTTTCTCTGCTCTTCTTCCATGTCTTTTCTGACATTGTTTATCACATTCAGATCCTTTATGGATCAAAGGAGGCAAAATGGAAATAACAATCAATCCACTCAAGGTAATCATCACGGCGGTTTCGATCGCATTTGTTGTGGTATTTGCCGTATCGGTAATCCCTAAGGCAAGCGCCGCTGAGTATGACAAAAAGGCAGAGGTGCTCGTTATTAAGGCAGAGGACGGCAATATCTACCGTGTCCATGAGGACAAGACGAGTCATATCGATGGTGCCGTCATGTTTGAAGACAGGACAAACAGTGCTGTCGACGGGGCAACCGTATTCGCAACAGGTGATGCCATCATCTCACTTTCAGACGGGAGCGAGGTATATGGCACCGTGAGATGAATCGAAGATTTGGGAATTTATTATTTTCGTTTATGAGTCTGCTGATGCAGGCTCTTTTTTTACCCTGAAACAGTATCGCAGCATGAAAACACCCGCATGACATTTCTGTCACACGGGCGTTTTTCTTTGTTTGCTTACAGTACAGAGTATCAGGCTGTCATCCAGTCGGACCCTACCCCTGTCTCAGGAATAAGGTCAACTGCAATCTGTTTCATAACAAGCCTGTCTGCATCGACCGTATCCTGGAAGCGGAAGTTTATTATAACATCCCTTCTTGCCTCAGGTCTGAAGACCCACTTCCTTACGGTCTTTAAGTCGTGGTTTATAACTGCATTATGCAGCTTTCTGTTGTGCTTTGCACACCTTACGATGTAATCTTCTCCATCGTTTACGATGACCATAAAAGTACCGTCTGCGGTCCTTACGACCTGGTTGTCTTTTCTCGTACTGTAATCTGCTGCTTTTATCATGATTGTCTCCTTCTCCGCATAAAGCGGTATCTGATGTGATGAATGTTCAAGTTATATGAGATTTGGAAGAACGTGCTCCGTTGCGGAATGCCGGTGTTATTTTTCCCGTGCATAAAAAAATCCCCGTCAGGGCTTATACAGACCCCGCGGGGAATATCAGTCATACGACAGCCGGGCTTTGCATTTTTTGTAACCATTCCGGTATGTTACCATTCACCACTGATTCATCACATCATTTGCCGGCATGCCTGTCGGCGGAAAAGGAGTCTCCCTGCTGCCATCCGTATGTCGTTTAAAAAGATACAGGAGACGGGCCGTTTATAGGTTCTACACGTATCATGAATAAAATAATCAAATATCTGCATCTTTAAGTTACTCTGCTCCGCTGTCCTTCTTCGTCTCTGTGGAGCTTTATGCCGTCTCCTGCTGTTATCTCAGATATGGCTGATTTATCCCACAGGATGTTTCATATATGGGAAATCGTTGTGACACCGGCCGGCCCGGCATATTATCTTATTCTGCTGTAGGCCTGCCCTTTTCTCTTTTACAGTAGCAGGGATTTTATCCTGATCTCATGCAGGCCTGAACGGACTCCATCTGTGTTTTATCGGACTGGATGGCTGTATTTCTGTCTTTTCCGGCTTCTTTCAGAATAGATCCGGCATATGCCTGAAAGATAGCACACGCCGTCCCTGGTATTGTCTGTCGGCTGTAGATTTTCATATATGGAAAATTGTAGTTTCTTATATACGAGAAACCAGAGCTGCCGATCGCATCAGCTCCTGTCATTTTCCATATATGAGAATGCCGGGCGGGAAATTGGGCGCAAAAAACCCGTCCTTTTCAGAACGGGTGTCTTTATGCCATATTAAGCTGTGTCGCATCCGGCACATGACACATGCCATCAGCGTGGGCTGAGTTCTTCCTCGGCGGTATAGACGATGAGGCAGGTATCAGCACCCGTCTCCGTAACTGCATCTATATGCCCTCCGCTTTTAAGGATACGCTCTACAGTATCCCTAAGGCTCAGTCTGTACGTTTCTTCCACGTACTGATTCTTTTCTTCTTCCTTCATCATGCTGTGTGCGATGTAGTTCACCGAATCGGCAAACCGTCTGTCACCTATTGTTTCTATCAGCATATGTTCTTGTTCTCCTTTCTTCTGTCATCCTGAGGGATGTACCTTCCGAGATCCCTTATCCTGCAGTCCTTAAGGCTGAAGCTGTAAAGGCTGTCTGAGAGTACTTCTTTATCTGCTCTTCTGTCCAGTTCATACAGGGATTTCTTTAAGGTGTCGGCTGAAACGCCTGACTTTTCTGTCTCTGTTTCCGGGATGAGATATACCTTATCCGTGTCATACGGGATGATGTATATATCTCCGTGTTTGTCGGCAAACCTCACAAGTACTCCGTTCTGGAGCATCGCTGCTGCTCCGGTTATCCCGCCTTCGCAGCGGTATGCTGTCATTTCGGTGCCTTTCCCCGTCATGTCTGCAAATAACCTTATCGGGATATAGTCCGTGTTTACATATACCACCGAACCTCTGTCTGCATTATCAAGAGATCTAAAGAACAGGTTGTGTTCTGTGGTGTTCCATCTCTTCAGTTTATCCTCTGTTACGAGGAACTTTTCGGATGTATCCGGATCATGGTAGTACCAGATGACGGCCATGTCTCCTATTGCGGTACATGCCGCCGTTCTTAAAAGGTCTTGGTTTCTTTCCCCGTTTACGAGTTCAGGGTATACACGGGAGAGTATTATCTCCCTGTCATGCGGCGCGATTCTGTCTGTCATTTCTTCTTCCTTCGCCCGTTCCCGGGCCGGCATTCCTTTCTATGCCCCTGTCCCCCTATGGAGATGTATGCTTCCTTCTATCCTTGTTTTCATATCTTCCTTCTATCCTTGTTTTCATATATGGAAAACCGGATATGCCGTGATTTCTCATATATGAGTCTGCAGCTGTCTGTGCAATGTGATGTACGTTGCGTCAGCTTTCTTTATGAAGGTTTGATGTGTCTGCACGTTATATCACGAAGCATACGCTTCGGGCTCGATGACGTACATCATATACTCCTCTTCGGGGGCATATTCTCCGTTTTTTAAGGAAATGCCCCTTACAGGAGTGCTGTCATCAGGCTCCGCCTTGTCATACATTTCTTCTGCGGAATCAAGATCCTCGTGGGAGAGGCTCATGACCGATCTTTCAGAATCCCTGCAAAGCCATACGGTATGCTGCACCTTATGGTCTCTTGCTGATCTCGTCCAGGTATGGATAAGGCTCTTGCCGAACTCTGACTTTTCTGTCTTCTGTATGAAGAAGTCGCATGTTCCATTCAGAAGATAGCTGTACATCATGTTTACCTTTCTCTGCTCCCTGCGGAGGAGCATGTCGAAGCGGTTTTTTCCTTCATCGCTCTTGAACGCATCCACCGCCGCATCATTGAGCGGCATAAATTCTATGGTTATCATACCTGCTCCTTTCTGCGTCTCAAAACGGAAATTCATCCGTGTAGCAGCGCGTCATGATCTTTCCTGTCGTACCGTAGAAAATGTTCACGACAGCATCCTTTATGACGTCCGGATCTTCCATGCACGTTATGTAGGCTCTGCCGTCCACATTGAGGAAATATCCGAGCTCATTTTTCCCTGTCTTAAATTTTCTGCTGCAGTTGTCTGAAGCGATGCGGCATATCTTCTTCAGTCTGTCAAGAGAATCATCTGACATTTCCGGGGCTCCGGCTGTCTCTTCCTTAATTTCTCTCTTCTGTTCTTCCACGACATCCGTTACTACTGCCGTCCATATATCAGCTGTCGGAGTCTTTCCATTGTCAGCTGACTCAAAACGTCTTACCATCTCATCGAAGATGTCAGGATCGAGGCTGATGAGCTTTTCAGTGCCGTAGATATCTTCCGTGTTATGGAGAGCGTCCAGCCTGAGGTTCTTATGTCTCTCGATCTCATAGACGTCATCCGTGCTCCCATAGAGCTCTGCTCCTGATGCACGGCAGAGTGTCTCTATGGCTTCTCTGAGTTCCGTACTGCTGATCTTACTTAAATCTGCTACCATTTGTTTTTCCTTCGCCCTTACGGGACAGGGTGTCCTTTCACCCCGTACCGGCATACACCGGTTCCGGTCACGCATGGTGCCTTTATGGCATTGTTTTTTCTCCCTGCGTGATGAATCATCTGTTACGCCATAGATTTGGAATAATCACCATCAGCCGGAATACCGTCAGTCTTTCAGCTGTTCATGGGATTGTATCAGGTATCTCCTGAGCCTGCCCTGTCCTGCCTGAGGTGTCTATGCGTATATTTATGATGAGCTATATGTCTTCCGTGTGCCGGCGTGTTTCCGATACAGCAGAGTCTTTACCGGCAGGCCGGGGTCATATCTGTGGTAAGCGCGTTAAGAGATATATCCTGCTGCGGTTTAGGTTATTATGGCGGATATGCACGTCCTGGGAAAACGCTTCGAAGACCGGCTTAGAATGTCAAAAGTATATATGAGGTCTATTCTGAGAGCATCTATGTCCTGGCAAAGCAGATGTCGTGGAACTTTATGGGTATGGTACAGATATTCATATATGGGGAATACTGTTTTTCCATATACGGGATTTGTTACAGATTAACCATATGGAGATATTTATACCCGTGCTGTAGATGTTGTATGAAACCATGCTGCTTTTACCGTTCCAACTGCCATTTGACCGATATCTGCGGTTATCTGATGGGCTGGGAGATCATACCGGAGTTTCTGCGCTGTACTGACCGGCGATGTACACTGATGGGCTAGAAAGAGTTATCGGGATAAAGCACTGACATCTGATGCCATATCGATACACCGATAAAGGTTTATCCGACCGATAGCCTGCACCTGATTTTCATATATGGAATTCACGCTTTTTCCATATACGGGTTTATAGATGATGCTGCCATCGATTTTCATGTATGGGTTATGCTATGCCTGTCGGCACCTGGTATCCGATCTGCTCCTGCGTTCTCCATATACGGGCCATATACCATGCGCCGTGTCACCACGATATGATGTCCCGGAGTTTTATAGCCTGTCTGTCGTGTCATGGACTGTCATGGGCGCATTCCATGTCATACCGGCATCTTATGTCTGATGTCTTAATGTGTTATATCATTCTATGTCGCATCTGCATGGCTGTCGTGCCGGTGTCGCGTTATGTCGTACTGATATCCGTCATACCGGTGTCATTCGATGTGTCATTGTCATTATAGTGCCATCATGTGTCATTAGATCGTCACTGATTGTCATTAAAGTGACAACGTGTGTCAACATATCACCACCGATTGTCATTGAAGCGACAACGTGTCATTATGTTGCCATTCCGCGGCTGCCCGCCCCGGCCGGGTTTTTATATATGGGAACTATGGTTTTCCATATACGGGGTTATGGGTTCCAGACAAGGATGTACTTTTCCATATACGGGAAGCAGTGGCTTAAAGGAACGCGGCGTTTTCCATATACAAGGCAGGCAGGAGGATTCTCCATATATGAGACCGGAACAGGGGCGTTTTGCACACCTCTCTTTGCGTATTTCTCTCCTCACGGCCGGCAAGCTTCAGCGTATGTTTTGCCGAATAGTTCATAACACAGTACGGGTTATTCTTTTTCCCGAATATTCCGTATATGTCTTTTCGGGATTCTGATCATTTTTACGGAATGATACGTATATTGTTTTCGGGATCATCTCCTCTTTTTCCGGTCGCAGGGCTCCCGGAACAGACTACTTTTATACCCAGACAGATATATCGTATAACATAAAGCACTACAGATCTGAATATCAGGTCCGGGTTAGAACATTGCTATACAGCCTTTATAAGAACGTCGAAAGCAGATATGTGAAGGAGTATTCTAGCGGGTATATGCTATGTCGTTATGTCGACACTATGTGATTGTCGTTATATTGACATTTACCCTTTTGTCGCTATTATGACAATCGTTCGATTGTCATAATGTTGACACACTGTTTTTTGTCGTTATGTTGCCATTGTTCAAATTGTCGATATAGTGACATTATGCCGGAGCAGACAGTAGTCTGGCCGGAAGCAGAATTGGAATGAAAAAGGCCCCGCATTGCGGAGCCTGTAACTGGTCATATCAGGAAATCTCTTTCCTTTTTATCTTTCGTTTTCTTCTGTCTCTCCCGGTACTGGTCTTCAAGGCCGTTATCTCTGATAACTTCTTCAGCAGCTCTTAACCGTTCTGCCATCCTTGCAGGATCTGTCAGCTTTGGGATCTCATTCTTATAATATTCCGTGACAAGGATCTCGAATCTCTTATACAGACGTTCTTTTCTTGCCCGCCTGACTGTCTCATCATACTGCCCGTTGAACATCGGATTTAAGAGCAGATCTTCCATAGCTCCGACTGCTTCCCTTATATCGCTGTCTTTCGGCAGATCTTCAAGCTCTTTTTTTCTTGCATCTATTTCCTGTTCCAGATGGTTTACAGTCTTTCTCTGTCTTTCGATCTCTTCATCCAGTTTCTTTGCCTTGAATTCCTTGAGCGGCAGGGATCGCCGTCTTGATGAATCTGGTTCTTCTATCTCAATCCCTTTGCTTCGGCATATCTGTCTGAAGATCTCATTATCCTCGTATGTGAATGTTATCTTTGCATTGTTGTATTTGTTGACAGGCGATTCTGCATCAGGGGGAAGTACCCCCATCTCATTTAGGGCCTTACCCTGGCTTACACATAACTCTCCATGACTGTTGTGTCCCATCCATACACGTCTTACATGTACATGCGGGGCAGTACCTGGTTCGTCGAGATGAAGGGACATGTCAAGTATCTTACAGTGATCACCGTATTTTTCATTGAATCTTTTCTGATATTCGAGAGCACACTCCCAGAGTACTTCAGGCTCGGGATGGTCATCAACGTTGCCTATCTCAAGTATCTTGTCCTCAGGACGCGTGTTTTTCGCATCGTGATACTGTTTCATCGTCTTCACGAGCTTTTTCTTGTTCATATCCCTGTACCGGTTGTTCTGGTTCGACCTGTATTCGCCGAATGTATCTTCGTAGTATTCCAGTTCTGCTTCCCTGAACGATCTTGAAGTATCTCCGTCATAGACCCAGTACTGGTTTCTCTCTACCAGATCCTTGTCTATATGTGGAGCCTTTGTTACGTCGAAGTTCCTGTCGTTGTGACGACCTGATGAGTCAACCCTTGCATTATGGTTAGAAGCCCTCATTTAACCCTCCTTCTTTTCATCCCGTCTGTAGATGTACCTGTACTCCATCTCATGGGTATCTTCGTTGTATCCTGTGATCTCTGATATCTCCTGTACCTTGAAGTCCTGGAGATAGACTATCGTCTGGAAACTTTTGAGCATTCTCTTTGCATCGTTGTAGTCATTTGCATATCCTCTCATTGCAAGGTCGGCCATCTTGTCTATGGTCTCCGTTGAAGAGGGGGAGTGGATGGTTATCGCAGTCCGGCATCCTGAGTTGGAGAGTGTGATCGCAGAACATATTTCAGCTCCCTTCGCCTCACCGATGACAAATACATTCGCACCTGCAACAAGTGCCAGCTGGCCTAACTGCTCAAGGGTTACTGCCTGTTTGCCGTCGATCGAGTAATTCACCACATGCTGGAACATAACACCTTTCCTGTATTCAGGTGTTTCAGGAGAATATGCAAACAACTCGTCGTTTTCCTGTATGACAAGGATCTCAGCGGACTCTTCGTAGGCTTCTTCAAGAAACCAGTTCAGGGCGACGGTCTTACCGGAACCCGGAGGACCGGCGAATACCACGCCCCTGCTGTTCTTTCCGCAGTCAAGAAGATAATCCCTTACTTTCTCATCAAACATTCCTGCTTTTATAAGATCAGGACCCAGAAGCTTGTGCCTTGCGATCTTCCTTATGTGCAGGTACGGGTAATCAACAGAATTTACATATTCGGCTGTTATAGAAAACCTCAGTATGTAGTTCTCATCGTGCGTATCCGTAAAGGTCTGTTCTGGAACATTAAGTTTGATGCCGTTTCTTACGGCGATAGCGTCGATAAAGCGGATGTAGTCGTTTTCATCAACGAAATGCACGTTTGACAGATACGCGTCTCCTTTTATCCTTACCCTTATGGATTCGGGTGCGGTTATCTTGATGTCCGTGATGTTCGGGTCGTCTATGAGATCCTGCACTATATAGAGCTGATACAGTGCTCTGTACAGTTTGTCTATCATCGCCGGGTAATCCTCTGACGGCAGTATCCTCTCATCGACATATTTTTTCTGCACATGAGCCTTGAGTATCGACATAAATTCATTTTCCGCATCACGGCTTTTGAGTGAAAGCATATACTGATAGCGCTCTATTCCCGTGACCCAAATCATGATACGGGAAAAGATGCCGTAGAACTCATCGTATGAACATACCGTTTTTGTCTGCTGGTCCTTTGTCCTGAGATCGTATATGAGATCCATGTGATCTTCGGGATGTGGGAGCTCCTTAGGCTCATACTTGTCTATACGGTTTAAGAACGGCAGTTCCTTTGTTGCACTTTCAAGAGCCTTTTTTTGTTCTTTTTCTATCTCGTCATGCTTTTTTATCTGTTCTGGCGTATAGTGGAAATTCTTTATACTGTCCGGGATGATAAGACTGCCCTCGGTCGGCTTATTGTCCTCTACTATGGTCACAAGCTTATCCCCGGTATAGTCAAAGAATTTCTTAAAGTCAAACTGTCCGCTGTACTCTCTCAGGAGCATCACGAGAACAAGGTGTCTTCCCTTCATGCCCGCCTGTATCGAGAGTATGTCGCAGTCAAAACCTTCCTGCTCCGATACGAACTGATCTGCCATACGGCACAGCTGCCTTGCACCGATCGTTGTTCTGTGCCTGCCGATGTATATCTGAAGGGGCGTTGCCCATGCCCCTTTTCTGTCTTTTATTATCGTTTCTGCTATCTCAGTATACGGTGTATTTTCTTTAGCCCAGGGCATCTGTTCGACCGCCCCCTTGTCGCGGAACTTGTCTTCTGCCTTCTTAAGGGAGTCGACATCCTTTATCACGTAATGTTTCAGGTTTATCTCTTTCTGCATCAGTGCTTATCCTTTCTGTACGATATAGTCAACGCTCGAACTGCTCACATACTTGTCTGGAAGGCCCGTGTATCCGATCGTGTACGTTTTCCCACCTTCGATATTGCACTGTGCCTGATAAACGCCATAGTCTGTCCTCTCGAACCGTACAGCACTTGAGTCAGGACCGCCATCCTCTGAAGGTACTGTGTAGAATATCGCGCTGAAATCTTTTATCTCTTCTTCATTGTTCTGGTCGATGCCTTCGATAGTGAACGTGACTGTCGCCATACCACTGCCGTCGAACTGTATCGTAACGCTGTCTCCGTACTGACCTGTATCGATCGATTGTGTCTGCTTTTTGTCAGTATTGTTCTGATCTGTCTTCTTGTTAGGGTTGTTGAGCACTGTGTTCTTGTTGTAGGCGTTGCCGTTTATATACCTGAATACTCCTTTGCCGTTTATCATATAATAGCCGGAATTAAACCATGACGGGATATTTACATCTACAACAGTTCCGTTGCTTCCTTCTTCGTAGGCATAGTCTGTAGAAATATAATCATCCATTGAGCCTAAGATGCGTGTATCGCACTTAAAACTGTATTCTTTTCTCTTTGTCCCGCCATATACGACTGTCTGGTATTTCTGACCGTAGCGCAGGCCTTTTATCGTCCCGTAACGCGTAACCATTTCAGAGCTTACATCATCTTTATCTGTGCTCTGCTTTGCCGACTGGCTTTCGGTGTTTTCATTATCAGACTCTTCTTCACTGTTCGTGCCGCTGCTGTCCACTGTATATGAAGAGCCAGCGTCGCCAGAGTTGTTATCATATGTCTGTCCGTCGTTGTAATATTCAGTATCTCCATCATCGGATGGGGCTGCCACATAATCCGTCCTTGACGGCACATTTCCCGTGTCCGTTCCGGTCTCAGTCGTACCATCTGATACATCGTCGCTTGAAACACTTACTTTCTCAGATGTATCCGAAGGTTTTTTATAGAGCCTCTTGTTCCCGACCATTTCGACGATGACGGAATCATTCTCACTGTCGTTTATGATCTTGTCCGTGTCCCCTCCCGGATATGTAGTCGTGGTCTTTTTGCCTGTCTCGATATAATATCTCCCAGTCACGTTCGGGGTAAGGCCGTTTATGCCAATCGAATATCCGAGATCCATAAATCTCTCGAATTCGAACTGACCGCTGAAATTGGCTTTTGAGTAATATATGAGCTTGTCACCCTTGCCTGTTATGAGTGTAGGGATCTTGTTGATGTCATCCTTGTACCACAGGACTCTTGTGTATCTTTCCTTCACAATGCTCTGGTTCTCATCTCTGCTTGGCTCTTTTGCGCTTGTATCATCGGAATCATCCGAATCGTCATCTTTTGCACTGAACGACCCGGTACCGAAATAGACCTGATCGTATGTACCATCCTTGTGCGCCACATAATATCTTCCGTCTATCAGTTCTTCTTTTTTAACTCCCTGCTGGAATACTTCCTTTTTACTGTCTTTACTGCTGCTCCCACATGCTGATACGGATACCGCCATCGCGGATGCAAGCATTATGGCCAGTGCTTTTTTAGTGCTGCCTTTCATCACATTTGTCTCCTTCCTGTCGTTTTGGTCTGCAACACTAAAGACATGGCCTACGATTTTTTCAGATTTATTGGATTTTCGGAATTTTCATATATGGAGTTTTCTTTTATACCAGTCAATTCTAGTTTCTTTATCGTAGACTGTATACAATCTTCTGCCGATTCTACTGTTAATACTTTATTCTACGACAATTCCCAGGGCAGACGTTTCATCGGGCACCATATTGTTGTTTATATTGTATATAATATTGATTATAATATTGTATCTTACTTTATGATATTATTACTGATATTGATATTGATATTGTTGCATGATATTGATATCTCTTTTTAATATTATATAATATATTTATTCTGATATTGTCTATAATATCATTTCAAATATATTTATAATATTCTACTCAATATCATATTGTATATTATATTGCATATCGTATTTCATATCGTATATTATATACTATGTAATATTATATTTCCTCTGATATGCTTAATAATATCATTTTATATATTATTAGCACTATGATATAGGATATTATATTGTTCTGATTTCAACTTCGCATATTATGTTTTATATTGTTTATAATATTGTTTTCAATATTCTTTGGTATATCATATCCGATATGATATTTAATATTGACATGGATATAATATTGTATTATATTATATATCGTAAACATTTTTTCGCAACGAACAGAAAGGGAACGCATGATAACTATATCAGTTGCAAACCAGAAGGGCGGAGTAGGAAAGACCACTACAAGCATAGAACTTGCAGCGGCTCTTACACAGGCAGGCAAAAAGATACTTCTCATCGATTTTGACCAACAGAGTAATCTTACAAAGTATGTAGGGCTTACAGGAGAGAAACCGACTATTGATGAAGTATTGAGCGGTACAGGTACGATTGAAGATGCAATAAGAAGTGCAGGCGATTATGACGTTATAACATCTACAGAATCTCTATCATCAGCCGACAGACGTTATATCGGAGCTCAGGACATATTCCTGCTCTCAGATATCAGGGACATAATAGGAGAACAATACGATTATGACTATATGATAATCGACAATTCTCCCGCAAGGAACGTACTCTTAAACATGGCCTATATAGCGTCAGACTATATAATAATACCGACTGAATGCGATCAGGGCAGTATAGACGGCATCATGGCCATTGATGAGGATATACGGAAATTCCGTGACGGTAAGCGGAGTTTCTCCAAAGCTCGCATAATGGGGTTCATACTTACAAAATATGAAAAGACGATAATGCATTCCGAGAGTTTCAGGGAGCTTGAAGAGATAAGGGACAGACTGGAGCCGGAAGCATTCATAATGCCGGTCAGAAAGTCGATAGTAGTTTCTGAAACAAAGCTCATGCACGAACCCCTACAGAAATCATATAAAGATTCAAACCCGGCAAGAGACTACAGGGCAGTAGCAAAGGAGATAATAAGGAGGACTGTTTGATATGGCAGATAAAAGGGATCAGATAAGGGCGATCAACAGAAATGCGATAAAAAGGAATTTTGAACAGAAAAGCACCACAGAAAATGCAGTAGATCTGGCAGTAAAAAACGCTGAATCAGACATCAGTACATCTGAAGCATCAGTAATCATGCAAAAACCAGCTGTAAATGATACTCCCGTAAAGACGGCAGCAGAAAGTCAGGAAGTCGTCATAAAACCCAAGGTAAAGGAAAAGAGGAAGCAGACAAAGCTTCTGTATCTCACAGACACGGCAGCAGCGAACATGAAAAGAGTTTCGAAAGAATACGGAATCAGCGCCAATGAGCTTGTTAACCAGCTGTTGGAACAGCTGAGATGATTTATGTAATATTGTATTATGATATCGCATATCATATCTGATATAATATTATAAAAAGACCCCGGACACATTCCGGGGTTTTGAAATATAAACAATATTCAGAAATCATCAGGGCCAAGTTGGCCCAGGATAAAATGCTTTCGGCATAACGGGATATAGCTCTCATTTCCTCCGAGCATTATCTGTTTCCCTTCACGAATGACTTTTCCTTCCTTTACTCTGGCGTTGAAACGTGCTTTTACGCCGCACCAGCAAATGGTAGGGATCTCCTCGATATTGTCAGCGATTTCCATAAGTCTCTGTGATCCGGGGAAGAAGTGTCCTCTGAAATCAGTTCTCAGCCCGTAGCATATCACCGTGGTATCTCCACTATCTACCATATCTGCAAGCTGATCTATCTGATCTTTCGACAGGAACTGAGCCTCATCGACTAGGATGATATCTATCATATCCAGGTTGACAGCATGTCTTTCCATTCTGTAGATAAATCCTTCAACCGTATCATAAACAGTTGTTTCCAGTCCGATACGGGACTTTATGATCATTTCACCATCCCTGTTTTCTTTTCCCGGCTTAAGTATTACGGGATTCATGCCTCTCTCCCGGTAGTTATATGCTACCATCTGAAGATTAGCGCTTTTGGAAGAGCCCATTACTCCATAACGGAATACCAGTTTAGCCATATTAACCTCCTTTAGGATAAATCAGGATTCTCTAAGCATCTTTGCGAAAGGAGTCTCGATATAAGACTTTTCTTCAGATACTTTAAAATCCAGAATCTCTACCTTTGTCTGTTTCACTCCTCTGAAGTAGGAGTGGGAGAGAATGCCTATTATATCAAGTGCAACAGGCTCATTCTCAGGCAGATATTTCGCAAGGCCGAACCCAAATGCGGCAGTTGCCTTGTCTTTAATCCTGAAACTTTCACCATTTTGAAGCAGGTTGATATATTTTGGCGATGGCAGTAGCTGAAAATTATTTATCCTGTAGACTATCTCGTTATGTCCCTCTCCGAACGGTCCAAGTGTGTCAACGAGATCTGCCTCGGCAGGTACGTCATCAGCATCTATCTCAAGATCATACTGGATCGTATCACTGTCAAGTGCCTTGTAGTTAGCAGGAAATGAGTCTTTCAGTGCATTCCTGAAATCATCAACCCTATCCTTTTCAAGAGAAAGCCCTGCCGCACCGGGATGACCGCCATAACCAAGAAGTGTATTCGAGATTTTATCCAGTTCCAGTTTCATATTATAATTTCCGTATGACCTGCCGGAGCCTTTTACGATACCGCCTTCAGAGTCAGTAAGAACGATCGCCGGCACATGATATTCTTCACAGAGGTTTCCTGCAATGATCCCGATGATGCCGTCTCCGACGCCCGGGACGTATACAACCAGCGGCCTGTCCTCTTCAAGTCCGTCTTCTTTAATGGACTTATGGGCAAGTCTTAATCCTTCTCTTTTTTCAAGCTTTCTTTCCTCATTTACTGCAACAAGGCGTTCGGCTGAATCAAGAGCTTTTTCATAAGGCCCATCGTACATCAGCTGCTTTACGGCACTGTATGCTCCTGCAGCTCCGTGGAGACGGCTCTGCGCATTTATAACGGGGCCCTGAGAAAAGCCTATGTCTTTTGCTGTCAGATGTCCGTCAGCGAGATGCAGAGCAGAAGTGATGGCATAAAGTCCTGTAGTACAGTTCTTTACGCTCTCCATGTCCTCAAGAGTCTTCTTTGCAAGGACAAAGTTCTCTTCACGAAGCGGCATGACATCGCAGATAGTCCCGATTCCTGCAAGAGGGCGGAGTTTTCTTAAAACTTCCTTGTCATCATGGCACAGCTTCCTTATAAGCCTGTAGGCAAGTCCTGCACCACAGTATCCGTTAAAATCTGACAGTTGGAATCCGTACATGGATTCCTCAGCTTCCGGGTCTACGATGACATCAGCATCAGGTACTGTATCACCTGCAAGATGATGATCAAGAACAACAGTGGCAAAGCCGCGTTCTTTTGCACGGTTCACGGCATCAAGACATGATATACCGTTATCGACAAAGATACAGAGAACATTGTCTCCGGAAATCCTGTCGATGTGGAATGCCTTTGTGCCATATCCTTCAGTTAGGCGATCAGGGATTATTATCTGTATATCCTTTGCGCCACAGACTTTTAGCCCTTTTGCAAGAATAACCGATGATGTTTCCCCATCAGCGTCGTAATCACCCAGAATGGTGATCTTCATGCCTCTGTTGATACAGTCTTCAACAAGCGATACTGCTTCGTCAAGGTTGTTGATGTAATAATCATCTTCTTCTGTCTTCTTCTTCCAGGCTTTAAGGTCGTTTTTGGTTGTACCATCGCCAAAATTGGCTAATGATACTTCTTCAGCAGATACAAAATGCCCACGTCTGATCCAGTTTTTATATTTCATATATGCTCCTTTCTCCGGCATGCCGGAAATATGATGTGATGAATAATATATAAGTTCGATAAAGATGTGGCAGAATAAGATGGCATACATTCTCATATATGGGAAAAGAGACAAACATCTACGGACAGTATCCGTTTTCTATATATGAAAAAACGTAGCCAGAAAATCTTCCAAATCTGTCGTAATGAGAAGACAATGACCAGAAAGGAAAACATATATGCAGAAAGCACTGCTGATAGCAGAAAAACCGTCTCTGAGACGCGCGATAGAAGAGGTGTACAGAAAGCATGAGTCGGAGATACCGTATAAGATAGACTTCAAAGAGCAGAGTGGACATCTCCTTACTTTAAAGATGCCGTCAGAACTGGATGATTCTCTGAAAAACTGGAGCTGGGATCATCTGCCGTTTAACCCTGAAGATTACGGCGGATTTAAGTATAAAGTCATTTCAGAGAAAAAAACAGGACATTTCAAGACCCCTGGAGAGAGATACAATGAGATAAAAGGAGCCCTGAAAAACGGCGGGTATGATTTTGTTATAAACGCAGGAGATCCTGATCAGGAAGGAGAACTTCTTATCCAGCTCGTACTGAAAGCACTGAAGAATACCCTCCCTGTAAAGAGATACTGGTCAAATGACCTTACCGAGCCGAAGATACTCGAGGCCCTTAAAAATCTGAGAGACGATGATAATGATCCGATGCTCAAAAATCTCCTTTCGGCAGCATACGCCAGACAGAGGAGCGATTACAGGGTCGGAATGAACCTTTCTGAAGCCGGATCGCTCAAGATGGGTACGAGAGTGGCACTTGGCCGCGTAAAGACCCCGATAATGGCGATCGTGTGCAGAAGAGAAAATGAGATAAAGAACTTCAGGCCTACAACGGTCTACGGCGTTGTATCAGAGTACTCTGAGGGGTTCACAGGGCAGTATTTTAATCCTTCTGAAAAGAATGATGGCGATATATCCGAGAAAGATAAGGATCAGAAAGGTCTGGTCTATTTCGATACAAAGCAGGAAGCAGAAGATTTCATAAAAAGGTTGCCAAAAGAAGCTTCGGTCGTATCTTTTGAGTCAAAGAAGCAGGAAACTCTGCCGCCGAAGCTTTTCAAACTTGCCACAGCGCAGATCGCAGCGGGCAAATTGGGCTATAATTCTGCACAGACGCTTTCTATCATTCAGTCATTGTATGAGAAAAAGTACCTGTCCTATCCGCGTACCGACTGCGAATATCTTTCGAGCGGGGAAGACTTTGAAGGCATGCTTAAAGCGGCTGCCTCAGTCCCGTCTCTGGTACCGTTCATAAAGACAGTATCAAAGGCAAAGATAGGACAGGTAAGAGTGACGAAGAAATGGATAAACGATGCGAAACTGAAGGAATCAGGACACAGTGCTCTTGTGCCGACGGATAACAGACCTGATTTTTCTTCTCTGACTGAAGACGAACAGAAGATATATGAACTCGTATGCCGTCAGTTTGTCGCCATATTCCTTGAACCGCTTATTCAGAATAAGACGACACTCATTGCAGCCATCGGTGGTAACCCGTTTAGGTCATCAGGCAAGACTCTCGTTTCTGAAGGATATACAGCCATATTTGGAACAAAGTTTACCGATACTGAAATCCCCGAACACGCGAAGGGCGATGATCTTGATATAACCGGATTTTTAGTTTCTGAAAAGACGACACAGTGCCCGAAGAGGTTTACTGATGCAGACCTGATAGCGGTATGCGAAGCGCCTGCAAAGTTTCTTGATGACAAGAGCCTTAAATCTCTAGGGAAGGAATTAAAGATTGGTACTCCTGCAACCAGATCCTCGATAATAGACGGTCTCGTGAAGAGAGATAAGTATCTGAAACGCCAGAAATCCGGTAAGGTGGAACATATCGTCCCAACAGAAGAGGGAATGTCCATATATGAAAATCTGAAGGATTTTGAAATCTGCAAGGTTGACATGACAGGACACTGGGAACTCGAGCTTGAAGACATCCGTGAAGGAAAGATGACCCTTGCTCAGATGGAATCCGGTATGAAAGACGACGTAGCGAGGATGATCGATGAGATAAAAAGTGCAAAAATGTCAGCCGTGGCAGGAAAGAAAGCAAAAAAGATTATCGGGACATGTCCTTTATGCGGCGGCAGCATCATATCTGCTGAAAAAAGTTTTTACTGCTCTAATTTCAGGGACGGCTGTAAATTCGGTGCGTTTAGGAAGGTATGCGGCGCCACTATAGAAGACAACGAATTCCTTTCAATGATCGGTGGCGGGGTTATTACAAAGACGCTTAAAAAAGACAGCTATACATGGGAACAGCCGTTATGCTATAAGAATGGAAAGATAGAATTCATTGTTGAAGAAAAGACAGCGTCTGACTTTATATGCCCCGTATGCGGTAAGCAGATGTCCCAGGACAGCACGTTTGTCGTATGCAGCTGCGGTTTTAAGTTCAGGAAGGTCATCGGCGGACATACCATGACCGTAGAAGAAATGGCAGAGCTCAAGGATAAAGGAAAGACTCCTGTAATCAAAGGGCTTATGGGTAAGAGCGGTAAGACATATGATGCATTCTTTACCGTAAAAGATGATAAAAAAGGACTTGCCTATAATTTCCCTGAAAGAAAGGCAGAAGAGACCTCGCTTGCCTGTCCGTGCTGTGGGAAGAATTTAAAACGCGACGGTCTCGTCCTTCAATGCGACTGCGGTCTTAAGATCTGGACAAAGACGTGCGGAGTCTCTCTTACAGATGCAGATATCATGGATCTTATAAACAACGGTAGGACAGGGCTTATAAAAGGCCTGACAAGCAGAAAGAGCGGTAAGAAATTTGACGCCTATATCGTTCTTGACAAAACAGAAAAGACGACAAAATTTGAATTCCCGCCGAGAAAGAAGAAGTAAAGGAGTCAGAGGATGTTTAAGATCGTAAAGAACAATATTCCCGATGTCTTCGAGTGTTTTTATGAAGATGAATACAGGAACAGAGCACACTTAAAACGCGAAGACCACGGGTTTTATATGAGGATATGCCCGAACAACAAGGCAGTCGAATTCCCGCTCATAAGAGTGGAATTCCCCATATCCCCTGATGACAAGGGCATAAGCTTCAAGCTGAAGTTTTATGACGGGACAGACCATACGGCTGATCCTGATATACAGGCGGCGATACAGGGGGCGGCTGAACTCGTGAACCGTTGGATATGCATGGTTACTGATGTTTCCACTCTCGACTTTAACCCAAAGTACATGCATATAAATGATACTGAAGCCTATGCCAGGCTGAAGCTCGATTCAATCACGAAATATGAGGAACTGAATCAGGTGAAAAGCGCGGTGAAATAAACAGATCCTGCGCATATCATATACCACTTCTAAAATGTAGACAGATTTTTAAAGGAGGATGCTAATGCAGATAACACCTTTGTCTGAAAATCCGTGGTATCAGAAGGTCTTAAAAGAGATCACTGAAACGGACAGACGCAAACGGGAGATGGAAAAGAATTTCCACTCCGACATGATCGACGACTATCAGCAGCTTGTCGAAGAAGAAGCAAAGCAGGCCGTAGAACTATTAAAATACGGTGTGGGATGCCAAGTCTCAAAAGGAGCTGTTCTCATTACGGTAGATGATGAGACGACTTTTGAGATCCAGAAAGAAGCATTAAGGAATGAGCTCGGGGTAGATCAGTACAACCTTCTCGTGAACAATATCACAGAAGACAATGACTCTGATAAAGATGAGACAGAAAAAGAAACAGATGAGAGCGATGACTCAGCAAAAATGTCTCCGTCTCCTTCATTTGAATCAGGACAGAGCCAGACGGTCAAACTCCCTGATGGAAGCAGAGTTCCTGCATATCTGGCTCCGATGCTTATCTTCCAGCAGGCCATGAATCAGGCAATGTCCATCTATACCGGGCAGGATCCGAGATACCAGCAGACAGGGACGGGACTTCAGATATCGAGAGGGAAGAAGGAACATTCCAAATCGACTTCCGAACTGTTAAAGAATATTGCTGATCTGCAGCAGCAGGTGCTTCTTATCGAAGATGAGAAGAATGCGGCGCAGGAAGGCAATAAGCGTGAAGTTGAGGATTTAAAGATCGAAAAGGCCGAAACTGAAGCAAAACAGCGTGAAACGATGGCAAAGATCGGAGCTCTCCAGTCACGTATCACCGAACTCAACAAGAAGTGTGAAGCCCAGATACAGGCTGCGAAGGACGAGGTAAAAAAAGCTTCTGAGGAAGCCAGGGCGAAAGAAGAAGAGCTTGAACGCATAAGCATTTCGATGAGTGAGAAAGATGCTCTTGCAGAGCAGACGAAGAATTCTCTTGCCGATACCGAGAAAGAGCTCGCGGAGGCGAAAGAATCCCTGAGCGCAAGGCAGAAAGAGCTCGAAGAAGTAAAGAACAATGCTGAACAGGAAAAGAAGAAGCTCCTTGAGGACGCTGAAAACCTGAGAGCAGAGATCACGGAGAGTGTCGAAAAAGCCAGACAGGAAGCGGCATTAGATGTGACGCGCACCAAAGATTCGGAGATTGCGTCTCTTAAGAGCAGACATTCAGATGAGATCAGCGAGATCAACAGCAGGCATGCGAAAGAGATTGAAAGCCTTAACAGCAAACATGCCAGCGAGGTAAACGACCTTAACATCAGACACGCAAAGGAGACAGAAAGTCTTAAGCAGTCAGCAAAAGAGGCGGCTGCAAAAGCTAGAGCTGAAGGAGAAAAAGAATCCGGTACCGTAAAAAACCTTGAACAGCAGGTCAGAAACGCGGAAGATTCTCTTGAAAAAGAGAAAGCTAACTCGCAGAAGGCGTGGGACAGATACAACAAAGCGAAAGAGGATATCGCAAGACTCCGCAAGGAGCTCGACGATGCCAAAAAGAAAGCCTCTGAGGCAGCAGAGCAGCTTGATAACTTAAAAGATGCAAACGACACTCTTTCAGAAGCTGCTTATAAAGATCAGCTGACAGGTGTAAAGACCACTATCGCGATGAATGAGGAACTTCCTGATAAAGATCCTGCATCACTTGTCGTGATAAGGACCGGCATTAGCGGAATGAAGGCTATAAACGACAACGGCGGCATTTCACTAGGCAATCAGACGATCGAAGCTGTGGCATCAGCCCTGTCAGATAAGTTCGGGGCTGAAAACGTATACCGCACGATGGGAGACCAGTTCGTGGTATGCACCAAAAATCCTGATAAAGCAAACAGCCTTATCGCGGATGTGAGGAATGCCCTGAAGAGTAAATACAACGTAAATATCATTTACGGTGTCGCTTCAAGAGGCACCAACAATGCTGAAAGCGTTACCGATATATTCTCGGCTGCAGTACAGATCATGCAGAACATGAAAACAGGAAGCAGCACTCATTCTCCTGCTCCGGCTAAAAATCCGCAGGAGAGCATGGAAGATATATCTGTAGACGAGGATCCGTCAGATGACGGCGATTATGCCGACGACGATCTGCTCATGAAAACGCTTGCAGAAGGACAGAGCCTTTAAAAATGGGCACTATGGAAGGTTATAAATAATGTCAGAACTCTGGGAAGAAAATAACAAAGTGATGACGATAAGGGAAGAAAACGGAGTTCCGGCAGAGATCCTTAAAGTGGACGAGCCGGGGCTCCTTCCTTTTTATCTAAAGCATCACTGTACGATAGAAAGATATAATGAATGGCTTAAAAGACGTTCTATCCCCAATGAAAGAGAAGGGTACGCTGATCTGAAGAAATATACGAAAGCGTTTACCTGTCTTCACCATGCCTCGGTCTCTGATCCGTTCTGGGTGAGACGGCGGTATGAGAAGTGGTCGCAGGTCAGTTTTTACAATAAGATATTTTCACCCGAACTCGGTAACCTGATCTTCATGCCTTATAATACATCAGGAATGAGCATCAAAAGCGACTCGTCTCCCGACCTTACGACCAACGGAGTCCTGCGCAAGTGCTGGAGACAGCATGAGGACAAAAGGCCTTATCTCGTAAAGGCAGGTAGTAAGAAGTACAGGCATGAGCCGCTTTCTGAAGTGTTATCATCTGTCATCCTTGAAAAGTTGGACGTTATACCGTATGTAAGGTACGACCTGCATATTGAAGGTATAGAGATGTGTTCTGTATGTGACAGCTTTATAGAGCTAGGGCAGGAGCTCGTGCCTGCATCAGACTTTTACAGCGATGAAAAACGGCAGAAGAGTGAGACAGTCTATCAGCATCTGCTTAAGATGTGCAAAAAGTATGAGATACCGGGAGCTGAAGAGTATGTCGACAAAATGATCTTTCTTGACAGTTTTCTTGGGAACACAGACAGGAACTTAAGTAATATCGGGTTTATCTATGACGTAAGGAAAGGACGTTTCTTGGGTCCTGCCCCAATCTACGACAACGGGACTGCTTTTTTCGATGGGAATATCATCCGTCAGGAGAGCGGTATAAAGCCCTTCAGTACTGAAGAAAAGAGGATCTTTGATAAAGTTCTGAAGGAATGCGATTTTACAAGGATACAGAAAGACAGGTCTTATGAACAGCTGATAAACAATTATCCCGGCATAAGCAATGAAGTGGCACAGCGAACCATAGAACAGCTCGGACTGAAGGCAGAAGCCTATGTAAAAGGGCGGATGTTTGTAGAAAAGGAAGAAAAGACCGTTATAGATATGCATCCTGATGATATGCCTGACATTGCTTCGGTTTTGGATGATGACGAACCTGTATTTGAAGAACCTGACATTGTCGTTCCGGACAGCGTGAAGCATAAAGGCAGAGATGACGATCTGCTGTTGTGACTGACATGGCTGTATCTTTTTGAAGGGTTACGGTTCTCCCAAATCTTTAGCAGTATATTTGATCACATATTTTATATCCTGCTGAGGATGAAAGGAGCAATAAAATGACAAGAAAAGAACTAAAAGAATCTTTAGAGGCCGGCGCCAGTCTGAAGGAAATCCTTCCTGTATCAGATGGACAGGAATGCCATATCGTCAAACTCAGATGGCCTGCCGATGTAAAGAATAATCTCGATGAGGTTATCTATATTCCGGATCTTTCTCTTAATGAGATAGATTATGATTCAGAATGTTTACCATTAGAGGAGATTGCGCACATAGTCGCGTATACCTATACGGTGAGGGATTTTCTGCAGGAAGCCTCATTTAACGTAGAGCTGGCGCGAGATATTTTTTGCCAGTGTGACTGGCAGCATCCTGAGATACAGGACTTAAAAGACTGTACCGATAATGATGAAGCCATAAGATATTATGGCGAATCGTGGGATGAAATCGAGTCTCGTGAAAACGAGATACAGGCGGCAAGGAAAGAGTTATACCGTCTGTACCAGTTAGACTGGATGATACAGCACGGTTACAGCCTTAAGGATATCATCCGGCAGTGCGAGAAGTACTGCGGCGAAGTCCTCAATGAGGGAGCCGGCGATGCAGAAGATGCTTCATGTGACTTTTGCACTGAGCTTGATGAATCCGGATTAGACGGAGGGGAGATTTTCGTAGGTTTTGATGAATTCCTTGATACGGAATATCGGAATTTTTCATATATGAATATTCTTGCCCGTGAATCCCCTCTGGGGTTCAGTAAGCTTCAGAAAGCATATCTCACTGATACTAAGGGAATTCGAAATAAAAAGTTGGAAATACTTCCGGCAATAGCATAATCCCCATCTGTCTAACTTATTGTCATTACAAGGCATCGCTTCGGCGGTGTCTTTTTTCTTCTGTATATTCCGTTTCAAGGAGAGACTCCGCTTATGCGGTTTTTCATATATAGAAAACAAATCCGTATAGAGTTTTTCATATATGAAAATCAGGCAAGTCGTCTTTAAAGTCTTAAATTCCAAATCTTTTAATAGCCTGAACAAACAGCAAAGATGACCGGAAAGGAAAAAGGAAATGTCAGAAAATAGAGAAGTCAGAGATATGTATATGCTTGTGACTCTTGATTCGGTATCCGACATAAAAAAATTCGTGGATATCAACCGTTCTGTAGGTATACGCCCTGTAATAAAAGGCATGAACGGGGGCAGAGTATTCGGCAACAGCGTGATACAGATGCTTATGGCTGATCTGCAGAGCCCGGTTCTGATGGAACTGTCAGGGGAAGACAGCCAGATAGAGGCACTGGAAGAGATGTATCAAAAGGGAGGTATATCCTATGAACCTGTAACAAAGACGCAAAGGGGCGTCGGAGAGGAAATTTTAAGATGGAAAAAGATGATGGCCGTTTACGGGCTGAGTCCGAAGGCGGTGTAAATGAAAATGCATCTTCATCCGTCTGGTCTTTATCAGATTTTGATAAAAAAGCTTTTTCTGAAAAAGAACTGCGTGAAGCGATCTTTAACTTTATAGACTTAAAGGATAAGTATACGGCCCAACACTGTTTAAATGTCGCAGGATATGCCGGAAAGATTGCAAGGATGGCAGGCTTTTCTGAAAGAGGAGCACTGATCGTAAAGCACGCGGGCCTTCTGCATGATATAGGTAAGGTGCTTATCGACAAGAGCATACTCCTGAAGAAAGGCAGACTAACGGAAGCTGAATTCTATCAGATGCAGTCTCATCCTGAAAAAGGCATGAGATGCCTTTCAATGTTCGACCTCCGCGAAGAGATCGTGGATGCGGCATGGCATCACCATGAGAGATACGATGGGAAGGGATACCCGGATGGTCTCAGTGGTACAGGAATAATGCTTCCGACTCGCATAATCACTGTATGTGACATAGTTGATGCTATGAGGAGCAGCCGCCCATATAGCAAAGGAAAGAGTCTTGATGAGATCATCGACGAGCTTGAACGGGTGCGCGGGGAACAGACAGACCCTGGAATAACCGATCTGATGATCACTTATCTTCAGGGAGAAAAGGAAAAAGAGGATAAGGATGAAAATAAACTGATAATGATCGTATGACCAGAGAGAATGCATTAAAAAGGAGACCGGAAGGTCTTCTTTTTTGTCTCCATATATGAAAAATCCTGCGGATATATCTTCCCATAGCCGAAAGAAGAGTATAGGAGAAAATTCGGGAATCAGGGAAAAGCGATAGAAGAGGAGAAGGGAAAGATCGCTGAGGACAGGCAAAGGGAGGCGATCTTAAAGAAAGCTGTAAAAAACAAAGTTCTGATAATACAGACGGGCCGCATTAAAAGGGCCAGTATCAGAAACGGAGAACTGTTCTGGACGAGCAATAAATGATATTGCTCATCATATTAGTTTATAATATTATATTTGATATTATAGTAAAAAACGTGTGGCGGGCATAACTCCTTCCACACGTTTTTTTTAATGACAGATTTTCGGACAGAATTCCTTGAGATCTCTTGTCCAGTCGTATATATGAAAGTTATAAATTGTGGCGTAAAACCCACAGACTTACCCGTGGGTATGTCAATGATCTAATATGCAAGCAGATTATTTCAATTTTAAAATAAGCATGTCAATAGAAAGCCGGAGAATTATAAAGTTCCCCGGTTTTATCATTATATATTAGCTGAGAAATCAACAGGGAATATCAGAGTCTATCTATCCACATCCAGAAAGATCATCCATCTGGACAAATGCGTCTCGATGATGTAAAATTGTGCAAATGTGTAAATGATTAAATGAGGTCATGCCATGACGAATATGTTCGAAAAATACACTACTGCTCAGGCATAAAGGGGTGCAGATGATCTATGTTTTATGACAAACAACCTGTGGAACATCAGGAAAATTATAAGAACATGCTTTGCATCGTGGGCAGGTTGTCTCGGCTCTTTTCAACAGCGAAAGAGCCTTATCTTTATTACCGAGCGCATGAGAACATCTTTTCGAAGTATTTTGATGTGGATAATAATGCACGTAGCGATGATTCTGCTGATGTGTATAACAGCCATATGGGTATAGGCATCGGTTTGAAGACGTGGGTCGGTCAGGATAATCAGAAAGTTGCTGAATTTGGACGACTTCGTCCTGCGTATGAGCATTTAGACGGTATGGATTTGATTCTGAAGATTGCTGAATACAGAAACACTCGAATCCGCACAACGATGAATGCACACGGATTGCACACGATGCTGTATCACATTGTGAAGCGTGTACCGGGTGCAATGTGTATTTATGAAGCTGCGTTCGACTATATCGACATTGCGAATATCGTTTTGGATGAAAAGCGAGGCAATGCGAACAGTACGTATTTCACGGACGGGAAGCATATCTATCATTTCAGCCGTTCAAAGAATACGCTATATATGATTTTCGATGATATGGAGCTTTTGGATAAGCTCGATGTGGATATAGTTGATGATCCGTATGAATTATTGTCTGATGCACTGGGTAGCGGAGAGCGGGACGGACACCGTGCGGTCATGTCGGCAATGACGGCATCAATACCGTCGAAAGACCAACTTTGTCTGCGTCTATACTCTACAAAGGCGGATGGGACGAAATTTGTTGCAGATAAAAGCGGTCTGAATCAATGGAATGGTGTCCGAAAGTCGTATAAAACAGATGAGACGACGGGAAAACGTGTTTGCGTTCGAGTTACACCCCGCGACCCGGACGAGTTGTATATCCCGTATCCCGCTGAAGATAGACAGCGAAAGGAATTTTTTCCACCAAGGAACGTCTCGTTCGAATTATTGCTGCCTGACGGTCAGTGGATAAGTGCTAAGACATGCCAGGCAGACGGTAAGGCGATTATGAGTAATCCGAATAATTTGTTGGGAAAATGGTTGTTGCGGGATGTATTCGAGCTTGAAGAGGGAACGGAAGTTACGTATGAGATGTTGAAGGTATTCGGCGTAGACAGTGTAATGTTTACAAAATTGGATGACAGAAAGTATGCTGTGGATTTTTGCGAGTTGGGTACGTATGAAAAATTCTATGAGTTGGATGATAAAGACGCTGAGCTTGACAGTGAGGCTGAATAAAAAAAGAGGTGCATTTGTACCTCTTCTCTTTGTGTTATAAGACAGCCGATGCGATATTCTCAGCAATGCGGTGAATAACGTCAACGCAGACAGAGTTTCCGGCCTGTTTGTACAGACGAGATTCCGCAAGATCTGGAAGAATGAAGTCCGTTGGAAAGCCTTGCACGTTGAAGCATTCGTGTGGAGTGAGCTTGCGGATGCCCGTATCACTGAGAATCAGCGGGACGTTATGTCCTCCGCCACCCATGTTTGCCGTGAGGGTTGGTACAACACCTGATTTGTTCTTGCGAACGTACTGACGTCGCCACTGGTAGATAGCACGGTTATCGTCCATGCCTTCGACGAGTTTATCGTAAATATCGCCCTTATACTTACCTTTCGTGTAATAGTAGCGGTCATCGACTTTCGAATGAAAATCAATAACGTCTTCCAGACTGCGTGTCAGTGGAATCGGGTCTGGGAAAGAAAACTTTGCAAAGTCGGCATCGTCGCGGAATGCGACAATGTAAATACGTTCACGGTTTTGGGGCATATTGCCGTATTCCATTGCATTCAGCACCCGATAGCGGTATTTGTAGCCCTCATTGCGCAGTGCTTCAAGAATGACACGGAACGTGTTCCCGTTGTCATGACTTACAAGATTCTTTACGTTTTCGAGAAAGACGATACGGGGTTTCTTTTCGTGAATGATGCGAATCATTTCGAAGAAAAGCGTGCCACGCCCTTTTGCGTCATTGAAGCCCTGTCGATAGCCTGCGATAGAGAATGCCTGACACGGAAAACCGCCAACAATGACGTCAACGTCGGGAATCTCATCAGGTTGCACATCGTGAATATCGCGATTATCGACCTTCAGGTCGAAGTTTTCTTCAAACGTTTTGACGGGATAAGGGTCAATCTCGTTTGCGTATACAGTTTCAAATGTGCCTGTCTTCTCGAAGCCGATATCAATACCGCCGACCCCTGCGAAGAAGGATGCGATTTTAAGTTTTGTCATTTATGAATCACCCCTTTCAGAAAGTTCTTTTGAATAAGAGTATATCATAAATAGCAGCACGCCGCAATATCATTTTCGCAATGCGCCGCAAATACTTGTATCAGATACGTATATCTTCGCCGTACACGCACACATCCACTTCGTTCATGAAAAGATCATTTTCTTCACCTGTGTAATTTTCTTTATCCATGACGGCCGCAAAAGTGCATTTCCTTGAACCAGGGATACAAAGATGCCTTAGATGCCAGAGGTCAGTATAAACATCTTTTACAGTAAAGTGTGTCTTATCCTTCTTGTTGCAGACAAGTACAGCCACATAACGATAATCCTTCTTTGCCGTAGTATCACGCCATACAGCATAAAACGGGATGTAGAAGATCTTTTCAGGGCTTATCTCGAGATAGATCCAACTGCCAGTACTAACAGCCATATCATTTTCGCCATTAAGCAGCTCAAAGTCCTTAACCCAGTCATTATCAGGACCATACATCTTATTTTTCGAATCAGACACATACTCAAGCAGATGAGAACGTACACGCTCAGCCTTTTCCTTTATCTCGTCAGGGACAGGAAATGTTCCGGTAAAGAGGCTTGACGTTAGCAGATTTCTTTTTACACGCTTTAATTCCCTGTTCCTGCCATACCGTATATTAAACCAGTTCTTATCTACAGCTCCTTTTGTAGCAAGGTAATCTAAAACATCAATACAGGTTGCTTAAGACTTGGCATATTTCATATATGCAAAAATCAGAACGTAGGACATTTCCATCTAAATCTTGCTTTTTCTCCCAATTCTAAGTTGTCAAATATATTCATCACATTTCTGGCACATACCCGGAGAAAGGAGTAGCAATGAGTAAAGATCAGATTAAGGCAAGAACAGAAATCTCAGTAGATCCGAATGCCATCAGGTCCCGGATCATTCCCGTATTTGTAAATAAGGGCAGAAACGTAGGGCCTGAGATGGCAAAAACAACATTCCTTGATATGGCTGTTATCTTTAAGTTCTATATCGGCCATGATGACAAAAACAACGGAGTCATGACAATGGCAGTCACCAATGAAATGCTTGATATATACGGAATTGACGCTGAAGGAATGTTCAAGGAGTCAATGTCTAACGCATCCAGAATGATACCCCCTGAGATCATAAACATGAAAGAAGCACTTGGCGGCGATACACCGGACGCCGACAACGATCCGCTATACGTTGTATCTAACAGGATACTTCATTTCGGAGCCCCTGGCATTTTTCAGCCGATGGAAGCAGCGAATTTCTGTAAAAAGCACCATTCAGAAGGTATCTACATCCTTCCGAGCTCAATCCATGAAACGATGATTATAACCAAAGAAGATGCTGACCGCATTTACATTGACGTTGATGGGCTGAAAGAGATCGTCAGATCTACAAATGATGACACTGTACTAGCTGTAACACCTGAGGCGTATCTTTCTGACAGCGTATATTATTTTAATGCTATTAGCGGATTTTCGATTCTCTGATCTTCCGATTCTTGCTCGCCAAAAAGGCTTCTGCTTTACGCAGAGGTCTTTTTTTGCATACAAAAAAGACCCTCATCAAGTGACGAGGATCCTGAATGGGATAGTAGGAAAGTAGATTAGCAAGCAGCATATCCATAGACTACGTATTTATGGATCTCTATGATACGCTTTCCTTTCATGGACTTCGGATGTGGCCTACTCTTGTATATCTTGTCCGTTATACTGAAGTCGGTGACTGTATCCGTCCCTGAAATCAGCTTTCTTGTTTTTCTGACACGAGGGTAGTCTACCGCATGGTCAAGGAGATACTTTTTCATAAAATTGTCAGCCTCTTCCTTGGCCTTGAATGAGCCTACGACTTTCTCTTCATATTTACCGAAAAGACATTCAAAGGTCGTCTCATATTTAGGGGTTTCCTTGTGAGTGGCTTTCCTGGATACCTCACGTAATTGGTATTTTGTGATCCCGCAGTCAATAATTGATGCTGTCCACTTCTTTCCTCCGTCATCTTTTTTCACACGGTCGTATGCCTTTTTCATAGTGGTTTTTGTAAATGGTCGGTTATTCTCCATTCCGACAAGATTATACCCGTCGGTCGTGGCGATAGTGCCATTGTACGGATCAAATCCGTATTCATGCCTGGCGTCATTGACGAGTGTATCGTAGACCTCCTTCGGGGTTCTACCTTCTACCTCAAAACAATAAGATACTGCTCCCATAATCTGTTCTCCTTTCTTTATGTGTGATGAATTATGAGTCTGTTATAGATTTGGGATATCGAGGCAATGTATGCATCTGAGCGTTAATATCATTATATATTATAAAAATATCATCATCATGTTTACTTGATTTATTTAGCCATTGATGAATAACCATTTTATAACGGTTTCGGAGATGTTTGACGGAAGACCGGACACCTGAGTATGTAATAAACTGATATCCATAACGGAGAAAACGTCTGTGTTTGGCGGAAGATCAGGCCGTGGATAACTGTGTTTGGAGGATAAACAGTCACAGGGAAACGGAAACAGGATACTTCAGCGTACGTTTTAACGGAAAGAGGGGCAGTATAAAACGCTTCTGTATGACCATAACTGTCCGCTCTTCCGTTCATGACCACAGCTTATATGCGGAAGAATGGGCAGTAGAATCCTGTCATCAGATGCATAACTGCCCGTTTTTCCGCTCATTTTCCATATATGAAAAATACAGTCAGATCCAACATTATGTATATGAGCAAAATAAAATCCCGAAAATGTTGATTTTGGAGGTATAACGGAAGCTGAAGCATAGTTTAACGGAAAAATAGACAGTCTGTGAATATTTACTGTCCATTTTTCCGCTTTTGCTATTGATTTTCATAAAGAGATAGTATAAAATCTTTGGAAAGATATATTTTTGTGACCGGACATCCGCTAAAGACCGTATCTAATGCCTTTCTTTCCGTTTAACCGGTCAGAGTGAAAGGGTTGTTCATGACTGAATTTATGACTGAAGAGGAAAAAGTAGCTGTTGCAGTAGAAGAAGAAAAGAACGCGATGGTGCGGAAGGATAACACCATCATCACGGCAAAGTACAAATCCCCGCTGCTCGAAAACCAGCTCACAAGCATATGCATATCAAGGGCAAAAGAGCAGAACGGGGAGTACATAGCTACCGTCACGTCCTCTGAATTAAAGCACCTGTTCTCCATGAATGACAGCAATTCGAAGATATACAAGAGGCTGTACTCGGTCGCAAAGAACATGGCAGGTCGTACCATATCAGCAGAGGACGGGCATGGAAACTTTACTGTGATAAGCGTGATACAGGAAGCAAGGTACAAGGACGGCGTGTTCTCAGTACTGTTCTCGAAGAACATGAAACCGCTCCTGTTTGACCTTCAGGGCAAATATACATCATACGCTCTTGCTAATATCTTAAACTTCAAGAGTGACTACTCATTCAGGATTTATGAGATAATCCGTAAAGAGGCTTTCCGCATAACTAAGAAAGCCCCGGTAGTTACTATAGGCTACGGTCTTTCAGAGTTCAAATGCATGATCGGGATGGTAAACATGGAGTCAGACCGCATAAAGAAAGCCCTGCAGGAAAGCCCTGTTGACTGGGACAAGATAGTAGAGATGGCTCCCGAGAAGTCATACGAGAACTGGACGGATTTCAGGAGATATGTCATAGACAAGGCAAGAGATGAGATCAGATCGCAGTGTGATGTATGCTTTGACTATTCGCCCATAAAAGAAGGACAGGGATCAAGGGTGGTCGGCATAAAGCTCTTTATCATGAAGAACGATGTCGTAAACGCAGACGTTGACATAAAAGAGCAGGGTATCAAGAAGCTCAATGAGGAATATGCCGGGTCATACAAGCCGTCACCGGAGCTTGTTGCGATGATAGGGCACAATGACTTAAAGAAGAGTGACCTTATGATGTTCCTTGATGATGCAGACGGTGACAATGAACTTGTCCTTGATGCCATAAAGAAGGCAGACGGACAGGAGAGGATAAATAACTACATCGGCTGGATAAGGTCATGCATAAGAAGCGGCGGATATAAAGAACAGGCCGTAGCAGTCGAATTGGGATCAGCCGAAGCTGCAAGGAGCAGTGACGCACTGAATAAAGAGCTGGAGAAAGATGCGGATAAGTTCTATGAAAGCTACTGGAACAGAGTCAAGGAAGGCAGACAGGAGAAATTCGTGGAATTTGAGCAGTTTCTTTCAGGCAACAGCTTTACCGTGGATATGCTCGAAGCCATGTATTCACCGGCACAGTGCGGAGATATGTTTATAAGATGGGTAAAAGGCGAAAAGATACAGCTAATGTAATGACCGGAATCGTCTGAAAGGAGATATAATGGACAGTCAGGAGAAGATAACAATAATAGTAAATAAGGCTACTTGGGATACACTTTGCGAAGATACGGATGCATACAAGGCAGAAGCGGATAATGTAGATCTCTGTGAGATAAAGAGCATTGCTGAAAAGCTCGTAGCAGAGGGGAGAACGTTCAGTATGTGAAAGAAGGAGATCGATATGGCTGATTATGTAACTGAATGGCCAAAAATGGAAAGACCGACACTTTTATAAGGTTCTCCAATTTTATCGCTGAACATAAGTTGAGTGGCAGGGCTATGAATGTCGCCGTTTTTGAATCTATACACAGTCAGTCAGACTGCGGTGACTTATTTATAAGGTGGATTATGTGAGAAGACATTGACGTGCTCTAAGATTTTTGAAGTAACAAATTGTGACTTCACAGATAATTGCGACTAGGTTGTAATTAAGTCACAATTATTGCAGCAATTAGGTTGCAAAAAAAAGTCAGACATATCAGATAAGTTGTCAGATAAGTTATAAGATTGACAGTAGCGAGGAATAAAAAATGTACGATAGCCATATTTATTGCAGGGAATATAAAGACCTAAAGGATTATATAGCCGATTGTATCAATGGGGAAATCACAGACTATGATGTGGACGCATTGGCAGACCATATTCAAGAGCTATACGATAATGGCGAAATGTCGTCATCACAGTATGACGATTTAATGCGTTATGTACAGGATATGTAGAGAAAAGAAGAGATATGAAGGCAGAGAAGATAAAACATCCAAAGTGACAAATCCATTCACACTTAATTCCGACATGGAACCTGGCGAATACATTTTGAGACATTTTCAATTGCAGCATCTGCCTTGACAAAAGTTATAGTCAGTTATAGAATGATTTCAAAGTTATAGACAGTTATAGAAGGGAATTTTATGGCAGGAAAAGACTTTTGCCCAGAGTGTAGGGAAGAGACAAAGTATTCTTTTGAGAAAAGAAACATCGTAAAAAACATAAAGGGTAAAGATTATACCTTCAAAATTACTGTAGCTATTTGTGCGGAGTGCGGAGCGGAAATGAGCCCTCCGGGGATTTTTGATAAGAATGTTCAGGAAATAGAGGAGCAGTACAACGCAAAGCTTGCTGCAGCAGAGCAATAGGCTATATGCCCGCACTTGTCCAGTAAAAAAAGCTGCGTCACTTGACAGCACAAAAGAAATCTACTATACTAAATATGAAAGAGCCCACCACGCATAAGGCGGAAACGCACTGCGGACCACGGTTGGGACTTTTTTTATGGGGAAAATGCAAAAAAAGGAGTCCGATGCATCAGGCTCCTTTTAGGTGTTATCCGAAGACCTCCACCGCGATTCCCAATTTAGTTACAAATATTATTATAGCATAGGCAGTGATAAAATATAAGCTTTTTGTATGTGAGAGAGGGCAAAAGTGACGCGATCTATCTAGCGGATAAATACTGATTTATCCGTAATATTAAACCATGTTTTCCCTAGATTGAGTACAAGATAACCTGTCTTATTGCTAAGTATTGCATTCATTGAGTACTTCATTATCAAAAAAAACATAGGCACCAACGTATCTTTATGATGACAGTTAAAGGGAATAATAATCATAAAGAAATACGTATACAACTTATTGATAGTGAACCTGTCATCCGTCTATTATCGACCGTTGATGCCTATGTTTTATTCATGACAGATATGGCAGAGCCGTATGTTATGTTTTTTCATATATGGAAAAGCTTCGTTAGTAAATGCTCTCCGCCCGTTGCCGGTCTTACCAGATTTTCTTGTCCTTGTTATCATCATAAATATATAAATGGCTAGTGTCAGCGTTTTTAAGGCTTTCCCTGTCAAGATCTTTCTGTACACTCTCAAGCTTTGCCGCGTGCAGGATCAGATCCACAATAAAACCTGCGATTATCAGTACGAATCCGAACGTTATGTCGTATGCTAGAAAATAAAACACGCACATCAGAAGCACGGTAAAGATGATCACTATTACTTCAGCTCCCCTGTTCATCTTGTACCTGTATACATAATATATCCATCCGCCTGCTCTTCCTATGGACGCAGACGCGATCTGCGGGGTGAATACAGGTAGTTTTAGCACGCCTCTCATTGCTGTAGCGTATTTATATCCGAAGCTGTTCTCGTCGGCATGTACCTGGTCTTCCATTCCCCGTATCGTGTACGGAGTAAATTTTCCTGTCCTGGCAATGGATCCCACCTGACCGAATACGGTGATATCGGCAGCTGCTGTTATCGATCCAAAGATAAGCACGGCAAGGATCATCGCCGTCGTCACATTCCACTGCTTCCAGTGAAGCAGTCTTATAAGATATATAATCTTTTTTACTACGAGTATGGGCATCTTGAAGAAAAACCATACTACCGCGTTCACGCATATCCTCAGCATGACATGTCCTCCTCGCGGAATATCCGCGTCAATTTATACTTATGAGATTATATCACATTTATTGCTTACAGTATAGATATGGTAGTTTCGTGAACCAGGGTTTTTCATATATGGAAAACAGACAGACTTTTTTTGACAGATACGTATTTCCTATATATGAAATCCAGATGCGTTTACTCACCAAATGTGACGGTGTATCTTACCGCATACCGCCAGAGTGCTCCGTCGCTTTCTTTTACGAGATATCGTGTGATCCTGACTTTATGCTTTGACAGGCCAGAGTCGGCAAGTACTTCTGATATACTGCCGGCTTTTATCTTCTTGGTGTTATACAGGCTGTCTTTATATCTGATATACAGCCTGTCATCTCCTGCCTTTACATATTGTGCAAGTAGGGTCTCCTTCTCTTCTTTTGTGAGAGCTTTTACCCTTTTATCATCATTTACGATCACATAGAAAGCATCAACATCAGTCATGTCGGAAAATATTTTTTTCGATGACAGGACGTCTGTCGGGGTAAAACTCCTGGCTTCTGTTATGGCTGTAATGACCAGTATGAGCATCATCAGGAAGCTTATTCCTCCCGTTGCCTGTGCAGCCGGCGGAAATCTCTTTTTCTTTCTTTTCATCAAATGACACACTGCGCAGAGCACTGCTGTTATGATAAACAGTACCATTGCTGCCGCGGGCAGTATATATACAGGCATCATTCATCACCTCCACCATCATCATCGGCCTGTGCCTTCAGACTCTCTACTCTCTCCTCTGCTTTATCATATCTTGTTTTGTATGAACTGTATTCTTCAGTCTCTGTAAGATCTGTAAGAGCCGTATCCATCACACTGAGGGACTTATCAAGGGATTCCGAGTAGCTTTCAGCCTCATTTATCATGGACTCGGCTTCGTCAAACCTGTCTACGGCAGATGACAGCGCGATGTCTTCCTGTTTCTTTTTAAGTTTCCGCTGCCTTTCTTTATCGGCTCTCTCTTCCTTTTCTTTTTCGTATAGTGCTCTTGCTTCTGTAAGATCTCCGTATTTGGACGATTCTGTAAGGAGACTGTCATATTTCGCGTTAAGTCTTCCGAGGAATGCTTTCCTCATATCATCATCTTCGCAGGCGGCAACGGCATCGGATGCGGCATTATACAGTTCTTCTCCTCTGAACACATCATTTTCTGATGTGATAAAGAAATCTTCATATTTTCTTAAGATCTTTTCCGCCGTCTCTTTCTCTCTCTTCAGTGCATCTGTCCGTGCTGTATCAGAAGCATCTTCTTCAGTCGCTTTTGCGAACCAGTCTTTAGCACTTCCTGATGCAGCAGGAGCTCCACCTGCACCGGCAGGCCTTTTCTCTACAGTATCAGGGATATTGAACTCTGCTTTCGGAAAATCCTTGTGTATATCAGTCATGCAGTCGTGCCAGATCCTGCCGGCATACGTCGCACCGTAGTTATGTACCAGCGGTTTTCCGTCATCATTGCCGACCCAGACGGCAAGCGTATAATACGGCGTATAACCACAGAACCATCCGTCCTTTAAGTTATTGGTCGTTCCTGTCTTCCCGGCACACTCCTGTCCTTTTACTGCAAGCCCTTTTCCTGTGCCTCCCGTCTTAAATACATCTTCCATACAAGATGTGAGCATATAGGCAGATGAACTCTTGTAGACCATGACATTTCTGCTCTTTACAGTATCTTTTATATCGATCCCATAAAGAGTACTCTTTATCTCCTTGACGCAGGTAGGTTCTCTCCACACTCCGTCATTTTCTATCGCTGCATATGCTCCTGCCAGCTCGTAATTCTTTACCCCGTTCGTAAATCCGCCGATCGCTGACGCTGAGTTATTCTTATCGAGATATGACAGCGAAGAGAACCGCATTTTCTCCATATATGAAAATCCCGTATCAAGTCCTATGTCCTGAAGCGTGTTATAAGCGACAGTGTTTACAGAATCCGCTATGGCGTGCCGTACGGTGATGAGTCCCTTATACCCGCCACCAGCATTTTTAGGACCATTTTTTATCGCGGCATCATTTACTATTCTCGATGGAAAATACGTCCCGGTATCAAATGCGGGGCCGTAATCAAGGATGGGTTTAATGGATGAGCCCGGCTGGCGTTCTGATAAGAATGCCCTGTTATATTCGTCATCCGTGCCTCTGCCACCGATAACAGCCGTAACATATCCTGTAGAATTGTCTATGCAGGTGGCAGAACTCTGTGTATTATATCTTCCGTCTTCATTCTTTACTGTTGAGACCGATGCCATATCCTTATCCATTGCTTTCTGCAGTTTCTCCTGCAGGTTTTTATCAAGGGCCGTATAGATGGAGTATCCACCGTTCCTTATCTTATCAGAATATGACAGATATGTCTGTCTGTATTTTTTCTCATACGCACTCTGATCTTTTTTCGTGCTGAATGTATATCTGAAGCTGAATCCATCTTCCCTCATGAGGCGCAGCGTTGCGCAGTATACAGCGAATGAGATCCTGTAGTCGTATTTTTCCTGTTTTGATTCGTGGTCTCTTATCGAATAATCAGAAGAAGTATATGACTGATACTGTTCTGCCGTAATGAGGCCATCGTTTTTAAGGCTTTTTAATACGACATCCCTTGCCTTTATCGATCGATCATAGTCAGCCTCAGGGTTGTTTACGCTTGGGCTTTTGGATATCGCTGCAAGCATCGCCGCTTCCTTATATGTGATTTCAGACGGTCTTTTTCCGAAGTAATATTCGGAGGCTGCATAGATGCCTTTGCAGTTATTCCCGTAAAAGCAGGTGTTGAGATAATACTCCATTATATCAGCCTTCGTGAACTTTTTTTCAAGGTCAACGGCAAGGAATATTTCAGTTAATTTTCTCCTGAAGGTCTGCTCGCTGTTTAACATCGTATTTTTTACGAGCTGTTGTGTGATGGTAGAACCGCCCTGGGTTATACGCCCATTATTGCTGAACAGAGCTTTCGCAGCACGCCCTATCCCGCGGAGCGAAAATCCCGGATGCTCCATAAATGTCTTATCTTCTGATGATATATATGTATTCTGGATATCCTCAGATACTTCGCTTATTTTTACATACTTATACCCCGTGTTATGGAGCGTGCCGATCACTTTTCCATCATTTCCATATATGGTCGTGACTCCTGATTCCTTAAAAGTGCCGTCCTCAAGTTTTGACAGAGCCCTGTATTCTTCTTTTCTGCATTCTTCGTAGAAATTATGGAGATATGCGGCTCCTATGCCCGCAGTGATCATCACTGCAAGGAGCAGGCCTGCATAGATGAGATATATCGCTCTTATGGTCTTTCCTGCGATCGTAAAAGTTCTGTATGCTATCTTCCACGGGAGGAAATCGTTGCCGGATTGTCTGTTTTTTAAGACAATCATGTTTTTGCTGCTGCGTTTTTTTCTATTTGCCGTTTGTTTTACGTTTGTTTTTACAGCCTTTGGCGGCTTATTATGCGTATTTTTCATACAAAAGACATGGCAGACTTCAGATGCGCGATTTTTCATATATGGAGTTTGCATAACTTATCCTGATGTGTTAATGTGATTCCCAGCATGGGAAGAAAGTCGTTTTTCCATATATGAAAGAACATATATTCAAGATATGCCACGTCTTTTATAAAGGGAAGTATAAAAGACTCTGAAAGGAGAACCGCAATGAAAAGGAAAGAATCTTTCCGGCTTACGGAGAAGGACAGGATAAATATAGATAAGATCATGCGATCATGTGACCACGGGTTTGTTGAATCGGTTGATGAAGCAGTGCAGGCTTTTACTCCCGCAGCATCTTTGGGCGACGAATACGAAGGCCGTAACAGAAGGCAGGCGGTATTCAGGGTAAGGATAAATTCAATAAGGGTATGCGCTGCTATCTTATTTGATAAGGCAGGGATAGACAAGGATTCTTTTTCGGAAGGCGGCTATTCAAAACTTTTATCGGAGTTGAATCTGTACTACTGTTGTGAGAAGCTTGCGGATATAGGTCTGCTCAGACGGAAAGACAGGATATCGGGAGAAAGACAGAAATATGCAATGGATAAGCTGGGGAAGGCCGCGCTGGAGCTTATGGTAACAGGTTGGTATGACATCTCTGACATAGATCTTAAGAGAAAACCGGATGGTCAACTACCCACGGCCTAAAGGCCGGTGGGCTTGCAACTGCCCGGTAGTGCAATAGAATTTAGTCTCCTACCTTTAACCCCAGACAATAGATGCCCGTGGCGTTGCATTAACAGGGTGGTTGACAGCACCCTACATACACAAGTTATGCTTATGTATGGCGTCAATCTTTATCTGACGACTGAGCCTGCGTCAGGTACTCTATTCCCATGCGGTGCAGGTTCATAGCTGCTATGCGGTCATCGTTTGATGTGTAGCCACAGTTACAGCATTTAAAGATGTGTTTGAAATGGTCTCTGTTAGCTTTTTCGACATGTCCACACTTAGGGCATGTCTGGCTGGTGTACCTTGGATCTACCTTTATAACAGCGTCACCTTTACGGGCAGCCTTGTACATAAGTTTAGTCTCAAGATCATAGTAAGCCCAGGATACTGATATATAGCGGTCTTTGGTCTTTATGCGTTCGGTAGCCCCACGGATACCAGTAAGATCTTCCAGCACAAAGAGAGTACTATCAGCCTGCGACTCCACGAGTGCCTTAGACAGACAATGATCCACATCGTCCATCCAACGGTTTTCTCTGGAACCGATAGCTTTGAGTCTTCTTCTTGAAGATGGAGTACGACGTTTCTGAAGCTGAGCGCGTACTTCTTTATAATGGGCACGACGACGTTTAACGTCACGGCCACTGTAAAGAAAAGTCTTACCCTCTGAATTATACGCACTGGCGAGGAATCTTATGCCACGGTCAATGCCGACTACATTTTTTACAGCGGACGGTACAGGAGAGTCTGGCACAACTTTTGTTACTGGCACATGAAGAAAAAACTTTCCATGCTTATAAACAAGTTTTGCTGTACCGAACTTTGAACCAGGAGCAAAAGCCCAATCCATAGCGTTGCTATAAAATGATACCTTAATACGACCATTGAGTGTGTTTACAGAAAAGAGCATCTCTCCTGTGACTTTATCTTTAACAAGAGAGTAGTCCCTGTTCCACACCAATGACACCTGCGGTGTAGTAAACTTTGGTATGATTCTGGCATTGCGCTTAGACTTTCTAAATCTGTCGGGGTGCTCTGCCTGCATGGTCTGTATAGTTTTATAAGAAGCTATAACCGTTCTTGTCACACTTACAGCCATCTGAGATGGTAAAGTAAATACACTGCGACAGGTATCGTAAGTCTCTTTCTGTACCTTGAACTGCTTCAAAGGCATCTGGTGGTCACTTACATACTTTGCTACATAAGAGCAGGCAAGAGAATAAGCCTTCATTGTTTTGATAAGAAGGCTCATATCACTCTCAGCCGGAAGGATATGCAGTTTTGCCGTAAGTGTTTGTTCCATAAATTGATTCCTTTCACTAAATATATCATACTATAACTGTTAGTGAGAGTCAAGCAATAAAGGATATCTTATGGACCAGTATATACGACACAACAGACACAAGTACGATTTGGAAGTACACCTTATCTTTGCAACCAAGTATCGGAAACAAATACTCAAAGGAGCTTTGGCTGATGACATTAAACAAAAAATATATGACATCTGCAACCGTGATGGTTATAGTATCGTAGCCATGGAAACAGACAAAGACCATATCCATATACTGTTAGGGTATGGAGTAACTGACCGTGTATGCGATATCGTTAAGGTACTCAAACAGGAGACTACATACTATATCTGGCAAAGATATTCTAAGTTTCTTAGACAATGCTATTGGAAAAAGAAAATCTTTTGGTCTGATGGATACTTTGCCTGTAGTGTGGGAAAAGTCTCACGGGCGACAATAAAACATTATATCGACACACAGGGGTAGTCCGGTCGCTCCTCCCACCGCCTAAAGGCAGTGGGCTTCCGCTCCCTCAAAATTTGGTGAATGACCAGAAAAAACCCCGGCCACACGTCAGCCACGTCATGCGTGCTTTCGTAGTCGGGATCCCTTCTTTATATGAGCGTCTTTTGTTTTTACATTAAAGGTATGTCGTAGACGTCCGGCACGCCATCTGCTTCTACCGGTGAACAGATAAAATCATACAGCTCGCCAGGTGTCTTTTTCTCGGCAGTCTCAGGGTCCATGCCCATATTGCCTGCCAGCATGATCAGTTCAAATCTGCTCATATAGTGCTCCTTTCTCATATTTTCTGTGATGAATGATTGGTTATTACAGATTTGGGATAACGGCGGGGATGTGGTACGGTTAGCGAGGCATTTCTGTTTGTACAAAAAAAGAGCCCGAAGGCTCTTTCTTTTTAGAATATTAAGTTTTATTATGCAGCATCTGTATCCACTCCGGTCAGGTCTTCAACAGCCTGGATCTTTCCACGGCTTATGATCTTTCCCGGAAGGGAATCCGTGTCTGCTGTAATTACGCGGTATCATAATGTACGTTTTTCGTACATTATCCATGTAACTGTAAAGGTGGTTTACACGAACAATAATGTACGTTTTTAAGAAAACAACGGCTTTTTTGAAAAGTAGTTTACACGACTTATTTTGTACGTTTTTGTACTTTTCTCAAAAAAATTTTTTTCTGTTACCGTTCACATGTCAATGCTGGTAGCGATTTCCGGGGTTGCAACATGGAGCACGCGGTCGCGTATCTCCTCCGTACGTCCCTGGTTCCAGTACTGGGATCCGATATAACCGCATGTACGTCTTGCGACACTCATCATGTCCTGGTTACGGTTTCCACAGTTTGGACACTCCCACACAAGTTTGTGGGTCTTCTCGTCGCGGACAGTGCGGATTTCTCCATCATACCCGCACTTCATGCAGTAGTCGCTCTTTGTATTGAGTTCAGCATACATGATGTTCTCATAGATAAATTTCATTATCGAAAGAACTGCGGATATGTTACTCTGCAGGTTCGGAACCTCTACATATGAGATCGCTCCGCCTGGAGAAAGCTTCTGGAACTCAGATTCAAATCCGAGTTTATCAAAAGCGTTGATGTTCTCACGGACATTTACATGGTAACTGTTCGTGATATAATCATGATCCGTTACGCCCGGGATGACGCCGAATCTCTTCTGCAGGCCTTTGGCAAATGTATAAGTAGTGCTTTCCATCGGGGTGCCGTATACCGAGTATGCGATGTTTTCAGCATCACGCCATTCCTTGCACTTGTCGTTCATATGCTGCATTACTGCAAGTGCAAACGGCTTTGCTTTAGGATCTGTATGGCTCTTTCCCGTCATTTCAAGACAGCACTCGTACAGTCCACCATATCCGAGAGATATTGTCGAATAACCGCCGTAAAGTAGCTTATCGATTGTCTCACCCTTCTTTAAGCGGGCAAGAGCACCGTACTGCCAGAGAATAGGAGCTACATCGGACTTTGTCCCAAGAAGTCTCTTGTGGCGGATCTGGAGTGCCCTATGGCACATTTCCAGACGCTCATCGAAAATCTTCCAGAACTCATCGAACCTGTCAGTCCCGTTTTCTTCTGAAGCTTTTACGGCAGAGCATGCTACGTCAACGAGGTTTACAGAACATACGCCCTGATTGAAGCGGCCGTAGAACTTGTGACTGCCATCCGGATTCCTTACAGAATCTTCGACTGTCAGGAACGACCTGCATCCCATGCAGGTATAGACATCGCCCTTTACTTCGCGCATCACCTTTGCACTGATGTAGTCCGGCACCATCCTCTTCGCTGTGCATTTTGCTGCAAGCTCTGTAAGATAATAATATTTACTATCTTTATGGATGTTGTCCTCATCCAACACATAGATGATCTTTGGGAATGCGGGTGTGATGTATACACCTTTTTCGTTCTTAATGCCCTGTATCCTCTGGCGTAAGACTTCCTCAATGAGCATTGCAAGATCTTCTCTTGTCTGTCCCTCAGGAGCCTCATCAAGATACATATACATTGTGACGAATGGTGTCTGCCCATTACATGTCATCAGAGTCACCAACTGATACTGGATCGTCTGGATGCCATCCTTGACTTCTTCAGATAGGCGTTCTTTTACGAAATCATCTACCTTTTCAGGATTGATGATGCCCTCGCTTACGAATTTTTCCGCTTTTTTGTGGAGTTTCTGCCTTGACACATCCACAAATGGAGCAAGATGTGCAAGTGAAAACGACTGGCCACCGTACTGGTTTGACGCAACCTGTGCTACAATCTGAGTAGCCACATTTGCAGCCGTACGGAAACTCTTTGGCTTCTCGATCATTGTTCCCGTAATGACTGTTCCATTCTGGAGCATGTCTTCAAGATTAATCAGATCGCAGTTGTGCTCTCTCATGGCGAAATAATCCCTATCATGAATATGGATCAGTCCGTCCTTATGGGCCTGAACAAGCTCAGGAGGAAGCATAAGCCTGTCGGTAAGATCCTTTGATACCTCACCGGCCATGTAGTCCCTCTGGGTCGAGTTAATGTGAGCATTCTTGTTGGAATTCTCATCATTAGCTTCCTCGTTAACACCATTTATGATCTCCATAATGGTGTTATCTGTTTTTTTGTACATACGAAGCAGTTCATGATTGTTCCTGTATGTGGCATAGTTGATCGCGACTTCATAGCAGCGCATCTCCATTATGCCTTTAATGACTCTGTCCTGGATCTTTTCCACATCGAGGGTGTCCTCGCCCTTTGCCTCCTTTGCCTCCTTTGCGATACTCTCAACAATAGCTCTAATCTGGGCATCTGAGAGCTGGTAGATCGCGTCAACGGTTGCATTCGCTTTCTTTACGGCGTTGGCAACCTTTTCTCCGTCGAACGGCACTTCGGCGCCGTTCCTTTTCCTGATCATACACATAATATCATCCTTTCTATTCTGTTTTTCTCCAGAATTATGATTAACTTATAGTTGTATATAAGATTTGGGAGAAGATGCTATTGTCAACTCCTTCTTTGGATAAAACTGCCACAAAAAAAGAGTCCGAAGGCTCTTCAATGCTTGTTTTATCATACATCAGGGTTATTTTCTGTCATATACATTTTCCTCTCATTTAATACAACATCGGACAACCGCGGCCTTAGTCGTGGGTCATTGACAACTGTGCATCTCTGGTTTGATTGTTATCTCCACAATACAGATATATGGTATCCCCCTCTTCCAATTCTGGAAAGATAACTACACGGAACAGCAAAAACGCATTCATTTTTCATATATGGAAAGTTCTGGTTTTCTATATATGAAAAATCGTAGATTCTGTTTCAACCATATCTGATTAGGACGTGCACGGCTTTTCCGATGACTCCAATGCTAAAGCATCGGGGATTGTAAGACAGCAGTATCATCCTACAGCCCCACATTGAATAGCCTAAGTCTTTAAAACAAAGGCTATGTTATGGAATAAAACGTACAAGCCGGCAGGCGGACAAAAGGAGGTTATATAGATTTGAAAGGTAACAGCACAGTCATATTCGAGTATGAAAACATACTCATGGGGAAACAGCGGAACTTTAACTGTTCTTTTTCCGGTTCCGCTGAGAAGAGGCGGCAGGCAGTCGCGGAGATATGGCAGTATGCAGTACTCCATATCCTGCACTGGACTCCTGAAATGGCACTTAAGAACATGACGGTATCACTGATGAACAGTCTGTATCTTGACAGAACGCTCACACAGATAGATTCACCGTTTGTAAGGAAGAAACCCATAAACTTCAGGTACATCTTCAGCATTGCCTTTCCAAAGCAGATCAGGTTCGATATCTTCAATGAGACGATCGACGCGTATAACAGGGTTCTGCACGTGGAAAAGTACAGTCATATGGAAGAACAACAGCCGTACCATTTCCCAAAGTACTTCTTCACCGATGAGAACGGGGCGAAACGTGCATCGATATGCCTAAACTATGCGGTAAATCGTTTTCTGGGAGACATGCCGGTCTCTGAAAGGTATGTATTTTTTTCAGACAGCACGAATGCAAATGCCTTTCTGAAACAGGCCATGATAGATTCCGTAGGGCGGCATATGTATGATGCCCCTCTTGATTTCTACCACTTTTCGCTTCCTGAGGACGAGCGGGACTACCTGCTTTACTACAGCCTGAAGTTGTGGAACATTTTCAGAGCGAAGGAACGTGATCTGTGCAGGAGGATGAAGAAAACTAAAAAGGTTAAACCTCGTGCATAAGAAAAGCGCCCCACATGGGGCGTTTTTTAATGCCAATATATTCAGTTTTTTGATACGAAGTCTAAGATCAGCTTCTGCTTTTCTTCAAGAGAGGCCTTTCTTATAAATTCTTCGTATGAACTGTACCTGTCTCCAATTCCAGCTCTTCTTTTCTTTCCTTCCGGAATAATGACTTCGAAATTTTTAAGGAACCGGTCAGATTCATCATCATCCATCATCTCTGAAAAGACGACTGCATCCTCGCGTTCCTGGTGTCTGACGATGTCTGCATAAGCATTCAGCTTCGCAGCTACAGCTTTTCTTAAACCACCACTGTATCTTCCGGCGATAAAGTCTTCTGCCACCTGTCTGAACTTGTCATCAGAATCGATGGTCAGATCAGACGGTTCAGGTACCGTCGAAGGCTTCAGGTCGGCTTCTTCCTTTCTGCTGACAGCATTGCCTGTAGACGCCATTATGATGTCACCGATGATCCCGGATATGCCCGGGATATTCTTCGCATCTTTTATGACGATCACAAGGTCGTCACCGTCAGCATATGTATAACAGCTCATCTGAACTCCTTTTCTACTATTTTTCCGAGCCTCTTTATCAGCAAGTTCGAAAGGCCTTCCTCTTCAGTATGTATGAAATTTCTTCCGTACATCTTCTGGAGAACATCAGCCTCGCAATCTCCAATTGCAATGCCTAAGACTGAGGCCTTTTTCTGTACAGCGGCTATCGCCCTTGTAGTAAGCTCAAGCCCTTCGTTATACGATCTGTACGCTCTTGCTGCAGGCGCACCGTCTGAGATAACGACAAGGAGTTTGTTCCTTGCCGCTCTCTTCTCAAGTGTTTCTCCTGCATAACGGATCGAGTAGCTGTCGAAGTTGTCTGCGATAGCTCTCATTCCTGCAAGGGAAGTGTGCTGCTGCTTCGTGCTGTTCCACGTTACATAATGTAAATGGAGAGCATCGGTCGGGCCTTCATCAGCTGTAAAGCCCATTACATAATGAGGAATACCCATCTGCATAAGAGCTTCTGCAAAGATTATAGCAGTCTCTCTTGCGCGGCTTATCTTTGAACCGTACATTGAGCCTGACTGGTCCACAAGAAGGAATACTTCACAGTCTCTTTTAGAGCCAGGGTCTTTCCTCTTGTTGAAGATCTTTGCTGATGTTCCGACTGATCCACGAAGGATATCATACGCACCTGTTGTGGCACGTCTTACTTCTTCCTGATCTGCAGCGAAACACTGCTCGAGACTTCTGACGAGGTGCTTGATCTTGCCCCTGTTGGCATTTACAATGCTATTGTACAAAGGGACGAGATCCTCACGGCTTTCTGCTTTCAGATTGCTGCATGTTGCAGCATTCTCAAGACCTGCCCCATGGACATCAACGTCCTGCGGCTGGTCTTCATAATTCTTTCGCTCTTCTTTTTCAATCTGCTTTGACGCATTATCAAGAGCATTGTCGAGCTGCTCCTTCTCTTCTTTTGAAAGAGTGTAGTTTTCGCTGTTATCGTCTGAAAGTAGTTTTTCAACTTCTTCTTTTGATAACGTGAGCGATCCTGCATCAGGGGCATCTCCGTTACCATCCCCGCCGACTTTTCCGTCATTGGAATAGGATTCGGGAGCTTCTCCGCCTTTGTCTTTCTTTGAAGATGACTCTGAAGACGATGAAGACTTACTGCTATCTGCATCAGAGCTGCCAGCTTTTTCTCTGTCTCCATTTGCGGAAGATGAAGAACCTGGCTTTGCTTCCTCTTTATCAGATGTGGCCGATGCATTCTGTCCGTTGGAGTTTGCATCGTCAGAAGTGTCGTCATTCCCACCATTTTCAGAGGCTTCTTGTAAAAGCTTTTTGACAAGACTTTCGCGGCGCTTCTGTGCGCCGGTCTTTGGTCTGGATGGCTCGCTTTCACCTTCTGAATCTTCTGATCTTTCCTGATCATCCTGATCCTCTCCGGTAGAAGACGGATCCATTGCCTGCTGAAGAGCCTTTTTAAGCTCATCCATAAGCTTCTGGCGTTCCTTTTCATCCTCGAGGTCTCTCTCCCACAGAGGGCGGGCGATCTCCATTACCTCAAGAGCATAATCTGTACGCTTCTTTGAGTCTGTACATTCAATGCACTTGTTGTAGATCGGAGCAGCCTTTTTGAAGGCTTCTTCGGCTTCAGGAAATGTAAACTTTCCCTTTACGACTCCGAGATCCCCAAACTGGATGAGAGCATTCAGAAACTGTGCGTATGCTGTCGGGCTGTCCGTTATCTCAGGGCTTCCCATGTAGATGACCCTTACCGAAAAACGGAGTGCCTTTAGCAGGTATCCGCCTATTACGGAATCAGCCTGATACTCGATGCTCGGGTCCTCGATGCAGTTGAAGTTTTCGGAATAGATAGAAGCTTCAAATCTGTCAAACTCTTCAAGTTTCGCATAGAAAACAGCGAAGTTTGTAAGAGCCTGATGGAGAAGTTCGTGAGCAAATACTCCGAAACGGAACATCCGCTTCTCTTCGTCCGTCATGACTTTTGTATACGGCTTGAAATCCCATGCCACATGGATGGTACGAGTATTTCCGTCCGTATATCCGAGGTCGTGATTGTTGTCTAGCCACTTTACTTTTACACGGATAGGCTTACCAGTCGTCCTTGACATAAAAGCTGACGCCGTTCTGCTAAGAAGGACAGCTTCCGCTGCCCTTCCCTTAATTTCATCTGTCATATTTTCTTCCTCCATCCCCGAAGGGGGCGCCCTGTATTGCGGCAGGGCTTTCATCAGTAAGTACCGTTAATCCTTTATGATAAAGGAAGGGTTCTTAAGGTTTTGGATCACTTCTGTCTCGAACTGGTCGCCCAGCTCAAGGGATGCCTCCGAGATGGCATTTCCGATCGAATTACGGACTGCCCTTCTCGGATTCTGGCCGTAGACCATATTTTTTATGGTCTGGACGCATGTACGGATAGAAAGATTGTTCACGACCTCTTCCTCACCGACCTGAGGATCCTTCAGCCAGTTCACGGCTGCCTTGTAAGCATCATAGACCCAGTTAACGGCCTTTTTGCTCTGGCCTGTCTTCTTAAGAAGGATCTCTTTGAAATCTTCCTCAGAAGGATCCATTAACTTCCATTTCGCCCCAAATCGGTTTGAAAATGCAGGATCGTTAGGGTTTGTGCCCTCGATTCCCGTGTTCTCGCACGCAAATACGAAACTGAGCGGGCTGCGGTAGGTCTTCTCATAGCCGTTCTTCAATACGAAGTATGGCTGCTCGAGAAACTGTCCGAATGCGCCCATCGTGACTGACGGGTCTGCAAGGTTCGGCTCCTCGAAGATGAAGATGCCGCCTTTGTCAGCAAACTTTGGGATATCGGTCTCCACATACTGCGGATGTCCGTCCACGATCTTCGTGGCACCTTCCGCAATGTCCTCGTCAGTATGCTTTGAGAATACGATCGTATATACCGGCATTCCCGTTACTGCTGACAGAGCATACATTAATGATGACTTTCCTGTTCCCGGTTTGCCTAAGAGCATCCCGTTGAACATGAGATCGGCATATTTCATGGTATCCTCGAACGGGACGCCTGATGCCTTTCTCTCGAGTATCTTCTTTGCAGTATATGATACAGCCTTTACGATCTCAACGAAGTCCTCAGTGATCTCAAAGGTATCAAGATAACTCTTTGATGTTACAAGGGCCTTCTGTTCTTCAGTCCACGGAAAATCGACGGTATATTTACCATCATCAACTTCCTGTCTGAACGCCTCGATCGGGTCAGCGCCTGCGGCACCTTCCTTTTCTCTGCCCTCGATAGGAAGACTGTGGTCATACGGGCTTCTGGCAAGGTAATCCTCAGCCTTTGTTTTAAGCCCCGCGTCGGCCGTCGGCAGATAGAGTGGAGACCATTCCATAGCGCATCCATCAAGGATCCTCTGGCATGATGCTGCATCCAGAGTGCCCTCGTCTACTTCGACTTCCTTATGATCTACTGCGTAGCCATAGTAGAAGCTGTCGCAAAAGCGGAAGGCCATTGTTTCAAGGTCTTTCGGGGTGCCCTTGGCCATTTTAAGGATATTGCCGTTTGTTACACCGGCAAATGCCTCGAACATCTCTATCTGCACAGGTGCAGGCCCCAACAGCATTGCGTATAAGACATAAGGAATTGCCTTATGTCTATGGTGAACGAATGTTGCAGATGTTTCCATCTTTCCGTTTTCATCGATGAAGAATGATACCCCATCGAGTTCACCATAAAGCCAATTCGTGTCGTGGTTCACATATACTGCGAGACTTTTTTTATGCTTAAAGATGATATCAAACAGCAGTACAGCTGTCGACATCTTTACTCTCTGCCCCTTCTGGGCATCCGTTCGGGCGTCAGACTTCATTTCCGGCGTTACAGCGACAGGAGTCATCCCAACGCTGAATCCTCCTATTTCTGATACGATCTTTCCTGATGTGTGAGCGAAAAGCTCGCTTGCTAATTTCATAACTTTTGACATATGTTCCTCCATTTCCTTATCCTCCCTGCTTAAGAAGGATAAAATCTTAGATTGTGATGAATTGTTCTGTAGAAGATATGGGAGAACACTAAAAACCCCGTAAAAAACCCCGTCCAAACGGGCGGGGTTAGATGAGGCAGGCAAACAGAGCGCTTAAGTCAGTGCTTTTTTCTTTAGTTACCTCCAAGCGGGATCCTTTCACTGCGATAAAATCTTTCTTTATCGTGATTACCGGGGCAAGAACGCAGTCGGAATTTATATAACTGTCATCATAGACACCGACATTTGATACAAAAAAAGCACGGCTGTCGTCATAGGGATTCATGCGTCCGAGCCACGCCCTGTCAAAGGCAGCAGCAAAATCATCATGACGCATGGCTCCTTCCATTAAGGCGTTTATTCCCTTAACACCGGTCCCTCCGCTCCATGTGTCAAGGAGATGGAGCGATGTGCCGTCGGCCATACGATCTTTATAGGTGCGGTAGAATTCACGCATCTTTATGCCGCAGTACTGCACGTGATAAGGGTCGTTCGGGAACGGGCCTGCATCAACCCCGGTCGTCTGAATATCCGTAGTACCATCATCATGAAGGTATATAACGATTCCTTCGATCGGCGTGCCACAGGCTTTCCTTGTTTCAGGGAAAAATACTCTGTCACCTGTTTTTAATCTTCTCATATGTATCTCCTTTCTCATATATAGAAAAACGTGATGAATCCTTTTCATATATGAGATTTGGGATAAACAGATACGAATGAATGCGACGCAGAGTGCACAAAAAAAGGAGGCGGTACAGCCCGTCTCCTTAGTATTTTTTCATATATGGAAAATCAGACGGTATCAGATCAGTGTCTTTTCCTTGTTTTCATCCTTGTCTTTCTCATTCTCTTTCTCCTGTCTCTTTGCACTTGCTGAAGCAGTAAGGGCTACAGCCTGGATAACGCTTCTTCTTGTAGAATCGGCGTTTTCCATCAGATGATCCATGATGCCGTCCGCGTCAAGCTCTGACTTTACTCCCTCAGGCGTTGTTACCTCGCCTTTCATCACTCCTGCATCATTCCAGACATGAAGGTCGTTTTCTCCGTCCGTGAAGTCTGCTGATTCGTCGCCTCTCAACTGCGACAGGCTGTGGAATGAGCTCTGGGCCGTGTTATAGTTGAACTTTTCTACGGTAGACATCTTTGCGGTATCACGCGGCGTATAGGATGATGTTATAGGGGTATTGGCTTTTTCTGCCGTATCCTTTGCTGAAGTCTTCTCCTGTGTCTCCTCGATACCTTTTGTCACCTTTGCTGAGTTCAGGTCAGCGGCATATTCCACATCAGTTACCTTTTCCTCTGCCGATATCTTAAGGTCCGGCATCTTTTCATCTTCACCCTGTTCCGGCGCTGTAGACTCTCGGGCGTCTTCTTCCGTCAGGATTTTTTCAGCCTTTCTTTCGCTTCTTTCAAGCTCCTTCTCGATGGCTTTTTCTCTCTCTTCCATCTTTGCATACTGCATCTGTTCAGCGGGACGGGATTTTATCTCTTCACGTACCTCTTTCAGACTGTCCTTTGCCTTCTCAAGGGCCTCCTCTTTCTCTTCAAGTACAGTTTCTGCATCATCGTAGGCATCCTGTGCGCTTTCGAGGTCTGGGTTTGAATCCCTTGTCTTCTGTGACCTGCTAAGAGCACTCTTGGCTTTCTTTAATGCTTTTTCAGCTTCTTTTACGAGCTTTTCACGTTCAGCTCTTTCCGTCACGAGTTCATCCCTGGACATTTCTGTAAGAGACGGAGCAAGCATGGCCTCGAGCTGTGCTCCTTCAGGGTACTTAAGCATATCTTCCCTTGTTACCTGCTCTTTATTTACTACCTTTGTTATGTTCTTTGCCCTTGCTTCTTTCTTTTTCTCCTTTACCATGTCCTTATAGACATCGCTGAAGTCCTTATCTTCCTCGAGAGTGATCTTTATGGCCTCGGCTACGTCTTCCTTGTCAGGGCTCTGACTTTTTGCAAGATTTAATACATCTTTCATCTGTTCGGGCTTTTTCTTGGCAAGTTCCGCGAGCAGCTTTGTGATCTCCTTGTCTGATTTCGTGCCGCGAAGCATCAGCTTGTCCTTTACTTTCCTTGCTGTGCGGGCAGCTTCGGCTATCTCTCTGCGGTGTTTCTCTTCCTCAGGTGTCAGAACCTCATTGTCAGTCTTGTACACAGGAACCGGCTCTGAAGGTCTTTCAGATCCTTTATCCTCTTTATGATCTTCCTTTGTATTTTCTGGAGCTTTGCCGGTCTGCTGAGGATCATCTTTTTTTACATCCTGTCCCTTATTTTCTGCTTCAGGTTCAGTGGCAGGAGAATCTTCCTTCTCAGACATTTTATCATCCTTTTCAGTCCTGTCACCATCTGTTTTCTGCTGTTTTTCAGGGACAGGTTCTGTGATAGATTCATCTCCACCCGATCTTTCAAGATCTTCGATATCTTCATCTGCAGTCTTTTCCGAAAGGATCTTATATTGATTTACTGCCTTAAGCTGGTCAGGATCATGTCCTGCCAGAGTCTCCGCTGAACGTCTTATAGCGGCTGCGGTCCTCTTCCATCCGCCTCCTATATGGCCTGCTTTTTCCCTTGATTCCCTGTAGATGGACTTTTTTATCAGGACACGGCCTTCCAAAGCACTCAGCCTCTGTTTCTGTCTTTTTGTCAGATGCGATTCCCAGTCACTTTCATCGATCAGCGGTTCGCCGTCGATCTCCCGCTGGATGTTCATGGCCTTTATCTTCTTTACCGCGGCCTCGCGATACTTCTCGGTCTTAGCGTTCCGTCTTTTTATTGCCCTTGCGCATGCTTTTCTGTCTGAATGTGCGTCTGATATGGCAAGACTGTACCTGACCGCGCGGAACGGCGTATCAAGTGCCATGTAAGCAGACAGGCCAATGGTCTTGAACAGGGAGTTTGCCCTGTGCATAAAGCCGTACTGCCTTCTTAATTCTTTTGCTGCCTGCCTGGTCGTTTTCCGGAGTTCTTCGTCGTCGATGAGACCGTCTTCCGCGTCTTTCCTTGCTTTATCTGCTCTTTCCCGGGCAGATGAGACGTTATCGCTTGCAAGGCCGGTGATCTTTTCCGGAGCCCCGTTTCTCTTTGCTTCTGCTATCTCCTCTTCGTTTTTTGCTGCCTCTTCTTCAACGGAAAGGTTTTCATCTTCTGAAGGAGGCTCCGGTTCCTCACTGTTTAAGTGAGCGACTACAGTATCTGCATCCTTTTCTGATGCATTCTGCATTGTAGTGACCCACGGGTCATCATCCCCGTCTCTGTACTGGACAGTAAATGTCCCATCCTCATTTCTTACTTTTCTGGCTGTCATAATTCTGTCATCCTTTCTGAAAACTGTGTGTAAGTAATTCACGCTGCTCCATAATGCAGATTTGGGAGAATGGCAGTCGGTGCGTAGTTTTCAGATTTTTCCTATAAAGTTTGCAAAGAGGCGGAGTATGGGGCCGCCTTTTCTGTGTTTCCTCTCGTCTTTTTCTTCCTCGATGGTCTCTGTATAATAAGCCGCTGTTCCCCTCTTCTTCTTTTCCTCATCGATCTCTTCCATCGTAAACCATTTCATGGGTGCATATTCGGACCATGTAGTCCCGCAGTCCGCACAGAAGAAGCTGGCCTCAGGATCTATCTTTGCCACGAACTGTATCAGCTCGCCGTTTTTTAAAGACATCTTTTCAGTATACTGATCCTGTGTATCTCTTCTGTATTCCACAAAACGTCCGGTACGTACGCTCCCACAGTACGGACATGGCGGCACATAATAATACGGCATACGGATCTTCGCTTTCAGTTTTTTGAATAAGTTGTATTTTTCTGCGGTTTTCCTGCTGTCATATCCTGTCACGGTCATAACGGTTTCTTCTGTTCCTTTATTATTTTCCTTATCCTTATCAGTCATTCAATTTCCTGTCCTTCCTTTAGATGCATGTCATTGAGCTGATTCCGACCGAGGAACAGCATATCTGACAGTGGATTTATCACCACATCCCTGTCTTTTCTTATCCTCTGGAGTTTCTCTGATGTTATCTCGAGCGGGCAGTATTTCCGGTCATCCTTCTGTGCCTTCTTCCATTCATCAAACTCTTCTACTGATGAAAAAAGGAGAAGGAATTCACCTGTCTCCCTGGCTTCTGCGAATACATAATAGATATAGGGATACTCCTTTAAAGATCTGTCCTTTAGGTACACTGGAACTATGAATCTGTCCTTTTCCATCATCCGGAGATACGCTTTTGTGCCTGTCTGCTTCAGTCTCAGGATGTGGAACTTCAGGTTCGGATTATAGTAACCGTTCAGCACATCCTTTCTCGACAGAGGGATCTCTTTCGGCTCGTCCTTATCGCGGAGCTTTACTATCACCTTCCGGACTCCGCAGGCATAGAAATGTCTCATATCCTTATTCTGAGTCAGCTCTTCCATCTTTTTGTCAAAATACGTTCCGTCGCCTAATGCATTGCAGAACGATTCTGCGTCCATCACGGACGAAAAGATATAGCACCTTCTGTCCTTGTCAACGTATACTTCCTTCGTGCACGACGATCTTATTATGACATATTCCTTTTCGGTGAGAAGGTCAAGTGCTTCGCGATTCATAAAACACCTCCGGGCAATTTCAGCTGTAACAGATGTGGCAGATTTCCTTATCTCGATTTTTCATATATGAGAAACCGTCAGAAGGGCACACATGCCGCTTTTCCCATATATAAAAAATGACCGCCACGGTCTCCCGTAGCAGCCATCACTATGTCTGTTATTTGATATCAGCCGTAGTAATTTCTGAAATATTTATACGCCGTACCTCTGCTGTTCCAGAAGTCCTGAAGGCTCTTATAGCCTCTCATCTGAGGCCCGCTTATTCCGCTCCTTGATGTACACTCAACGATTGTAAAGTTTCCAAGCGATGTTTTTCCTATGTACATCACAACGTGGTTGTCATAATGTCCTTTGCTCGTCCCGTTTCTCTTTACTATGACATCTCCAGGAAGGAGAGTGCTTTCGGACGGGTTGCTGATTTCTTTTCCTCCTGACATAAGCCCTGATGTATCGAGAGCCTGCGAGTTGGTAAACTTCGAAGCTCCTGACTTGTACAGTACATACGACACATATCCTGAACAGTCTGACTGACTCTTCCACTCGGAGAAGTTTGTCAGGTTGTTCTTTCCTCTGCCGGACGTATATGTCACGCCGTGCATGTTAGGACCTGGGCCATTCATGTTGTATGTGGCTTTTCCTATAAGCCTTAAAGCAGCTTCTACAGCGTTCTTTCTCTGCTGTTTTGCTTTCTTTGATGCGCTGCTTCCTTCAAGTTCGGAATCGACATTTGAAAGTATGCTCTGTATCTCACTTTCTGATACGGATGCTGCCGCGTTGCCGCCGCTTCCTCCGTCTTCGCCGAGGTTGTTCACGTTATAGATGCCGTTCAGATTGAATCCGAGTTCGAGAAGGTCATCTGTGCTCAGATCGTAGATCATCTCGGCGTACGAGGTGTTGCTTCCTGACTGATAGATGTACCTGTCATCCGTATCATCATATCCGTCATCAGCCCATCCTTCCCACTCGTTGTATCCTGCGGTATCCTTGCCTTCTTTCGGGTCTGCTTCTACCTGGTATTCTGACGACTTATAGTCATCGTCATCATCGCCTGTAGCGTCCTCTTTTAAGCCTGCTCCAATGAGATGGAGATAATCATCATCTCCCGGGGTTGTGGATACAGTGTCTCCGGCAGGGGCCTGGAATGAGTAGACCTTATCTTCGACATCAAACATTCCTACATTCGTCATACTGGTATCAGGAGAAGAAGCAAGCCCCGCACTTTCTCTTGTGCCTGAATCATCCTGATCCTTGAAATCGTCTTCTCCTGTCGCACCCCACAGACCGCAGTTCATGAAGTTTAGCGACAGGGAGTATGTTATGCTCTTAAGTGTCTTTGTCGTCGATCCGTCAGAATTGTTCTTGTATTTGTATTCACGGTCGATCTCGGCCACATCGAACACGTTTGTCATTGTCCTGTTCACATCTTCTGAAGAAAGACCGAAATCTGCGTCTGTCGTAGGGTCGGGGCCAAAATACGTGAAGGACGCATTGTAGATGATAGTCGGAACATCAGTATCCGTCGCTATCATGTCAGCCCACTTCCTTGCTGCGCAGTACTGGGAATATCTGTACGAATTATCCACGATATGTGAGCAGTAATCTGAATAGAACTGCGTATGTGATACTTCATTCTCATTTCCTGTCGCAACGGTGGCCATCCCGATGATGCCTCTGAGATAGTTTTCAGCATTAGCGACCTTTCCGCCACTTCCTGCATCATTTGATGTTGATACGAGGTCGCCTCCGGTATTGCTGCCTGCTCCCCAGACATCAACAGTACCCGATGCGGCCTTTCCTGCCTGATCGCCCCAGCTTACGCATATATCAAGCTGTCCTGGGTTTGATGAAGCGAATGTTCCTGTATCTATTACGATGGCAGGCCCTAATGATGTCATGAGTTTCGAACCTCTTGATCGTCCCGGGACTGAAAGGTTTGCAGCACACATGACGTAGCTCTCTCCACCTTTTACACCCCACATCATAACTCCGTCTGATCTTTTGTACATTTCACATTTCGGGTCGAACATGCAATGCAGTTTGAGAGTGTACTCGAGATTCTTAAAGTCCATGTGATAATATGTCTCTTTGCCGTTAGGCCCCTGTACCGTGCCTTTCTTCGCGGTCAAGTTATTGTTGTGACCTGACAGATATTTTTTATAGGACTTTTTATTTGTATCAGCCGCACCATCAGGGACTGTAACAGTCCTTACGTCTGCCGGATTAGTTGATGAACCCGAGAGCCCTAGGCTCTGTGCGTTTTCGCTGTGTTCCCTTTCAGTTACGAGATTTGACGGGCCGTTAAAGTTTATACCTGCAAAGATAAAGTTCTCGGCATAGTGGAGTTTGATTCCGTATGCCTTCTTTACCATTGCTTTATGTTCTTTCTGGGCCCATGATGTGGAATCGTCTGAGATCTCAAGTATCTTATCCTGTATAGCTCCTTTGGCATCACTCCAGACACCGCCTCCGTCTGTCTCGTCGGTAACGCTGTTTGTACCAGCATAAGGCAGTAACGAACCTATCATGGTAGGGCCGGCGATTATGAACCCGCATGCGATGGTGATCAGAAAAAGGGCGCAGCATACATAGAGCGCGACTTTCTTCGTGACCCTTATCACTCCGCCGAGAAATCTTGACGGCGCCGTTATGGCCTTTGTTACGACGTTGTTTCTTATTTTGTTTATCCTCTTCTGTATAGCTTGTCTTATGAAGGCTGCCCCGCCACCTATCTTTGCAAAACCCTGTGCTACGGCTTTCCCCATTCTTGTCCTGCCTATGGTCTTGCTGCCGATGAACTTCGTGAGTTTCCATAAGCCCTGTCCGGCAGTCCTTACAGGGGACATGACAGCTTTTCTTACCACACGTTTCTGCGAAGCTTCCCTTGCAGACCACTTGGCCCTGTTCATCCTGAGAGATGCGTTCTTATCTGCGCGCCATTTTCTGGCTCTTTTTGAGAAGATGCCCGCTGCTCCGCCCCCGATGTTTACGCCGGCCCTGGCTATATCATTAGCGATCTTGCCCGGCGCATTCAGTACAGCCACGCCTGCCGAGATGCCTCCGTATGTCACACCTTTACCGAATTTTACGGTAGCCTTTGCTGATTTGGCGGTCACTTTTGCAACTCTCATTCCCTGTGCGGCATCTGCATCACCGTACAAAGAACTCATGGTATCAGCGAGGTCTTCTCTCCATGTGCCGGCTCTCTGCATGGCTTTCTGCTTTGATACAAGGCCCTTGTATTCTTTTAACAGTGCCAGATCCCACGACTTTATCATCTCTTTACGACCGGTCACCTTATTGTACATCTTCCCGGTCTTTATCATCATGTCGAGATCGACTGACGACATGCCTTCAAGGTTTATGCCCTGGTCCTTGAAGTATTTCTTTATCATCCCCATGTTGTTGGAAATGTCTTTTGTGGCATTACCGAATGAATTGTCTGCTCCGGTGACGTACTTATGTCCCGTTGCACTTTCCACACGGCTGATGCCGTCTGCAAGATCTCTGTCTTTCCTGCCGTAGAAGACATGACTCGTTACGCTATCAAGGACATGCTCTCTCTCATCTGCCGACGTGACTGTCGCCTTGTCTTCGATGGCATTTACGGCACCGATGACATGTTTTTTCTTGTTCATCCCTGCCGATATATTTGACCTTACGGCAGCATGTGCCATAGCAGACATTCCGGTCAGGGTGGCCACCGCTTTTGCGTCTTTTTTGACTTCGTTTTTGCCCTGTACGGCATCTGAAGACTGGTACTGGCTTGTTATGAGTTCTTTTGTTGCCTCTCCGAAAGCCGTTCCGTCTCCCTTGAAGTGGGTTTTATGGACATCCCTTGCCTGCATGGAGGACTTTTCAGTCTTGTTCTGCAGGTCAAGCCTTCCGAAGTCCTCGCCTCTTTCTTCAGTGATCTTTTTAAGCCCTTCAGATCCGCTCTGGGATCTGCCGAGATCATCCGTTACAAGGCCTCTGAAATCGGACCCGTCACTGCTTCTTGCTTCCCAGTTGCGGTCCTCTTCGTCTTCCTTTACTTCATGGTAGATCTTTGACTCAGCGTCAGTCACTGCGTGCTTTATTCCGCCGGCTTCCTGCTGCCCGGCATGGGAGTGGATCATCTTTGTGGACTCATCAGTCGACTGCCACCTGCCTTCTGCCGTTTCGGCTCTGGCATCCGAGTGCTTTCCTGCTATGTCTTCTGAAGTCCGGCCTTTGAGAACGATCTCGCTCTTCTCTTCAGCTGCCTGCTCTGACTGCTGTGCCACTCCTGTGTCTGATAACTGTTTCTCGCCCGTAAGGGATCCTCTGTTATCTGATGAATATGATCTTACATGTCCGTCATACGTGCCCTGTTCATGACTATTCCCGGAGGAAGGGATCGTATCGTCTTTTCTCGCACCGAAATGCGGGAGGGTCGCGGAATCGATGTCCCCGTTCATAAGGTTATTCTGTTTTCCTCTCCTGCTGTTATCCTGTGCCATTTTCTATACCTCATTTTTTCATATATGGAAAAATGCCCCGGCCGGAACGTCTGTCCCCGTGCCGGAGCTTTCTGTCATAAATTTTTTGGCGGAGAAACCCACAGGCTTGCCTGTGGGAGGAACCGCCTTTTGAAATCCCATAAGGGGTTTAATTACTCACCCCGGAGGGTGGTTAGTGTACCATCGCCAATGTTAGTGAGAGGTTTTATACAAGCAACACTGTTCCTATACCTCAGAATTGTTTAATCACTTGTCTTAGAGCTGCAGACTTGGTACTACATCCGCAGGTAACTATATATTCTCTCCTAACGTAGTGCCCGAAGCACTTAGGCTACTCACTCAGGGTTACAGTATTTCTACCGCAACCCCACGGGCTTACCCGTGGGTATTAGTGAGCTCTTATGAAACCGTAAAATGCGTATGCGGTCCGTTCCCGGGATCATCAGTCTCTGATGGGATCTCTTCAGTCTCATCATCAGTCTGCTCCCGAGGCTCTGTTCCGCCGTCGGAATATCCTTCCCCGATGATCTCCTGCATCCGCTGCATCTGGGCATTCCTTTTCATGGTCTTTCTCTTGTATTCTTCCTGTCTCTTCCTTATCTCTTCTTCAAACCGCGGGTCTTTCCTGTGCTTTCTCCTTACGGACTGAAGGCACAGGTACATGATTCCTGCTGCGGCGAGAAAACATAAGGCTATGATAAGCCGTACGCTCATTTGTTTCCTCCTTTATGATGCTCTGTTTCCTGCCATACTTTCAGCAGGTGATGTCGACATGATCTTAAACAGCTCGGTATCCTTTGGGAAATCGAGCCCGAACGGTATCGTCACAGAGCCTGTATATAAAAGTCCGTGGCCTTTCTGCGCTGTCTCATTTATGTATTCGAGCTGCATAGCTGAAAGTGAGAACAATTCTGCTAGGTTCTGTCTGTCGATAGGCGAGGACTTGAGCATTATGACAAAAGATGTGTTGTTGAGTATCGCTCTTCCGTCAGAGCTTCTGTACAGATCCTCGGTATTCTGCATGATGCCAGTCGGTACGCCCATCCACTTACGGGCCATTTTCCAGATCTGCTTCAGGTACACTCTCGTGTTGGCTTTCTCGAGCAGGATATGGAACTCATCGATATAAAACCATGTATAGATATGTCTCTTTGCATTTGCCATCATCCTGTTCCATACATCCTGGATACAGATATGGAGTCCGAGACTCTGCATACCGGATCCGAGACGCTTGATGTTATATATCACGAACTTTCTGTTAGTCTCTACGGTGGATCTTCTTGCAAACGTGTTGAAGTTTCCTACCGTATATGATTCGAGGATATCCGCAAGCTCCTGTGCCATGCCGTCTTCTCTCTGATTCCTGAGCTCCTGATACAGATCCGTAAGCGACGGGCTGAGCTCTTTGTCGAGGGTTACTCCATCAGTCCTTGACTTCATCACCTTAAGGTACGGCTCATATATCCTCGATATGCACCTGTCGATTATGCTCTTACAGGCAGGCTGGAGCTCACGGCCTTTCCCTAACATGATCTCAAGCATCGATACGACGAAGTCGGACTTCATTGTGAGAGGATCTGTTTCATCGTCTGAAAGGTCGAGGTCGAGAGGGTTTATGAACTGTCCCGAGCCGGGATACAGGTCGATACGCTGTCCGTGCAGTGCGTCCGCAAGGGGCCCGTATTCACCCTGAGGATCTATGACAAAGACCTGTGCGTCCTTATGGTTTAAGAGCACGTTTATCATCTCGCACTTTGCTGTAAACGATTTACCCGAGCCGGAGCTTCCGAACACGAGCCCGTTATAGTTATCACCCGTCAGCCTGTTGTATAAGACCATCGTATTGGTGGAACCTGACAGGCCGTAGAAGATGGCATTCTTCTGTGAAAGTGTTTCCTGATAGTACGGGATGAATACGGCAGCTGATTCGGTCGTGCACATCTTCTCGACAAACAGATCGTTTCTCGCGAGAGGGAGCACCGTCTTCACGCCGAATTCCTGCTGAAACTGGAGCACTCTCAACGGCGCCTGATGGTTTGCCGCCACGCTCTTTACAAGGGCAAGGTTCTCCTCAAGCTGTTCCTTTGAATCGGCAAAGACCGCCACGGTCATCGTCATGAAGAACAGTCTCTGGTTCCTTGTCGTGATATCTGACATCAGATCGCGGGCCGAGGCCTGTTTTGCAAGGAGTTCAGGCGGCAGGTCGACGAACAGGCCTTCCTGTGCGTTACGTCTCTGGAGCTTGTCTCCCTGTGCCTCGATGGACGCCATCTGGCTTCTTACGAGCTTTACGGCTTTCTCATTCTCGATCGGCTCATAGTAAACGGATATGAGCATCGTTGATGCTATTTCAGTCAGCTCTGCGATGAAGTTTGTCGAGAGCATCGTAGGTACCTTCTGTAAGTACAGGACTGTCCCGTATGTATCCCCAAACTTGAAGTCATTTCCGTTGAATTCCATGCCCTCAGCCGGTGCGATTATGTCTTTTACGGAAAGTCCCTGTCTTGCTACCTCGTCAAGGTTGATGGAATCTCCGTCAAATACTCCGCCGTAAAGTCTGTAATCCTCGTCCTGGTTATATATGTCATAGAAAAGTTTCAGTCTCTCCTGTGTAGTCATCGGTTTTGTCTTCTTGCCCGAGATCTTCTTCACACGGTTGTCGACTTCCGTATCAAGTCTTGACAACACTGATGCGGCATGCTCATCAGACTCATCCTGTATGGATACGGTCAGATATTTGTCCTGCGTGATGCTGTTATTTCCCTTCGAGAGGTTTCCGAGTATGATCTGGTTCATCTCGTTTCGGTATTTATTCAGTCCGTCGGGCTGAGGGAGTATGCGCAGATCCTTTATGGTCTGCACTTTATCGATCTTATGGTTGAAGATCGTGACTTCCCATCTCACGTTCGCATCGAAAGTATTTAAAAGATCCATGTATCCCGAGAACATAAGCGACTGCTCTTCGGTTGTCGCTATCTGGAAGTTTGCGTCTTCGAGATGATAGCATTTCGTATATGTTCCCGGAGAAGTCTCGATAATACCTTCTCTCGTTATTCCTCTGAAAGGCACGGAATCACGGACGTTTTTAGGGAGCTTGTCGATCTTTGCGATGGCTTTCAGTTTTTCTCCGATGCCGCCCTTGTTCTTTTTCTTCTGCTGCTTTTTTGTACCGTCATCGAGCTTCATCTTTGATGAGCCGTTCGTAGCTTCAGGCTTCGATCTATGAGCCGGTGTCTGTGTCTTCTGCGGCGCTCTTGCTTTTGCGGCGTGAGCTCTTGCAGCATTGTTTCTGTCTGGCATCCTTTTCTCCTTTCCTTATTGGTATATCCTGTATTTCTTCTTACTGCTTCGTACTATGGTATTGTTCTTTTTGTTCTTCAGATACCGCTTCCGCTGTGCTTCCGGCATCTTCTTGAGTCTTGCCTGTTCTTCCTTCTTCAAGATTTTTTCATAAGCTTTCCTGTAAGAGTTTTGTGCTCTTACTCTCCGCTTTTTCGGCGTCAGTACCGACGAATAGAGTATCCTCATGGAAAATACCTCGAAATGCATCCCTGCCGGTTTTATCCATCCGCAGAGGATAAAAGGCATCGCGATAAAGAATGCCACAAAAAGCTTGTTTGATATGTCCTCAAAAGGCAGAAGCAGGGCAATAGGTATGGCGATGGCCGCACCAAGGCCGACACAGATGGTCTGTCTTAAGGTAAAAGGCCCTAAAAACTTCGTCTCATACTGTCTTATGTCATCTGTCATCTCAACAGTTATCATATCTGCCTCCTTTATGCTCCTGCCACATCATTGGCAAGTTCTCCGCCTTTAAGCATCATTCCGATGGATGTGAGGTTTACCGCGATGTCTTCCGCTATATATGAGAATGCCGCGAAGATACCGCTGTCGTCCTTAAGTTTTTCACCACCAAGCTCTAAAAACTTTATGGTGATCACTGCGACTGCGATGCATATGACGATCTTTAAGAATGCAGCGAGATACTTTTTTATGTATCTCATGCCCATGCTCCTTACGCCTTCACCGTATATGTCAGCAACAGCGATAGGGAAGAACAGCCTTCTGAGGCCGAGCTCGATAAGGATCGAAAATCCTACGAAGTATGCCGCGATGATGAGGAGGAATGATCCCACCCACGGCAGGAAGAGCATCGCCATCGCACGCAGCCAATTCAGAAATCCCAGATGATAGTTCGGGGCTTTTACCTTGAACCCGAGGTTTGCAAGGAACTGTACCGCCCGCTCATCAAGAACTGGCGAGTCACTCGCTATCATAGCTGTTGTGCTGTTTGACGATATGAATTCCTTTATGATCGTACCGCCTAAGTCTGCTACCCAGTTTATGATGTCAGAGAGCATCATCATGAAAAAGGCCACTATGAACAGTTCCATCAGGAATTTAAACACTTCTTCCACCGGGTCCTGCCCCCGTTCCATGTTCTGGAACAGATGCACCGCTGCATATCCTATGGCGATGGCAAATCCTATGATAAGAGCCACGTCATAGAATCCTTTGAAGTCTTCATCAATACTGTCCATCCCTGAGCCCGTCACGTAATCGTAGTAATATTTTTCCCCGCCGTCCTTGTCCACTCCGGAATCACTCGGTAGCAGTATCTTGAATATCACACTCGAAGGCCCGCTTAAGATCTGTTTTGTCATGTCAAACGGGAACCTCTTCCAACTTATCTTTGCCTGGGCGCTCGGAAACCCGATTATGAACACGGCAGCAAACACAAGGAGCAGTATCGAGAACTTTTTTATCTTTTTTTCTTTTACTGCAAATGTTTCCAAATGTTACCTCCTAAAAGAAACAGGCACAGGAATGATCCCATGCCTGCCGTTCTAAAGTATGTCGCTTGTTATGTTGTAGCGATATAATCTGACCAGGTGACGTTTCCGATCACAAGGCTTACGATAACAAGCATTATCGCTGCGCCGATCTGCATCATCGCCTTCTGTTTTGCGGGGCCGTCGCCTTCAGAGTTGGCTGATGCATAATGCACGACTCCGAAAACTCCGAATACTGCTGCAAGACCTGTCACAAGTTTTGCAACTATGCCTACGATGGCATCAAGCAGTTCGCCAGCGTCGGCGCTTGCACCCATCGCTGCAGGGGCTGATGCCACTGCTACAGTAAATGCCGTTATGACCGGCATTACCTTTTCCGCATTGAGATATACACGTGCCTTAAAAGCACGAAATACATCTCTCGGCTTTCTCTTTTTCCCATTCCTCATAAACATTTCCTCCTGTCAAAAGAAAAGGGTCTTCATGTGTCATGGGATGGCTTTGAATTTCAAAAACTCTAGGAGATCCCATAAGCGGAAGCACTGCCGCACCCCGCCTGATTCAGACTTGGGAGATATTTATCACAGAACCGTTTATAAACTGTCTGTATTCTTTATTTTTCATATATGAAAAACCGGCACGGAAATCCGCACCGGTCAGTTTCTCATATATGAAATTTGAGCCCCTTACTGCGATATCTTGTACTCCATGATAGAGATGTCGGGCTGTATCAGTTTCAGTATGCTCTTTGAGTTTTCTTTTATCGCAGTATCAAACTTTTCATCATTGACAGAGCCGTCAGGGTTTTTGAGGGCTTCAGCATCGAATCCCATAGAACTTAAAAGCCCCTGTGCTTCAGCTTCTCCTATCTCAGTCTCACCGGACATTCCTTCTTTCTGAGCCTTATCAAGGAGTTTCCTGTCGTCATCTGCCTCTTTTGCCTCTCTCCTTCTTGCCTTGTTCTCATCCCTTCTTGCTTTCTTCATATCGGCTTCATTTCTGTTGTCGGCAGTATATTCAGGAGTCTTCTCCCTTATATCCTCTCCTGCGGCAGCTTTTGCCATCGCCTCAACTGCCTTGTTTTTCTTTGTTCTCTCCCTGAACGGAAGAAGCTCTTCAGGATCTTTCCTGCTCTTTGATTTGACTTTGAACTTGCCTGCCACACTCTGCGCGTACTTGTAGTTCGGATGGTTTATGGTCTTGTATTTAGGTCCCCAGTACAGAGGGAGTCCCCTGATACGAACGATACAGTCATTCTCCCCCATGAGGGCTATCTTATCAGGAGTGAGAAGGTCTTCACCCGAGTTATTGATACTCGTTGAACCTTCGCCCATCTTCTGGTAGGATTCGTTCATGGTACGTATCGCTGTCTTCCCGCCTGTTTCGCAGAACCACTTTAAAGTCTCGCTGTCATCGGATCCGAGAAGGATCTTTGCATCGCAGTTACCTGCGAGAGTGTTCCATTTCTTATCGTATATCTGCTGGAGTTGTGAGATAGCCTGCAGCACGATCACAACTGAGATCTCGTATTTACGGATGGTGGCCACTTTCTGGTCGAAATCCGGGATCTCGCCGATATTTGCGAACTCATCGAGCAGGAACCTCACATGGTTCGGACACTTTGCAGAGCATTTTTCTACTTTTATCTTTGTAAGTCTCTGCTTGAACTCATTTATCATCTCTTTCGTTCCGCGCCATGCAACAAGTTCCATGACAGGTTTCCCGTTCTCATCTTTTATGACGTTCCCGTCCTTGTCATGCCGTTTAGTCCAGAGCTCATAAAGATGTTTCTCCTTATTGTATTTTGTCCTTGTGCCCATCTTTATGTCTTTTACATATCTTTCGATCTCTTCTTTTGCCAGGTCAGAATCAGCTGCACTCTTTGCCTGCTCGACTTTCAGGATTTCTTTTCCGCTTGTGGGCGGGTCCTTTTTATTTAAAAGGTTGTCAAGAAACGACCGCCTGTACTGGGTCTTCATCGGAATGTTCGCCTGCCAGCCGTATTCTGCTTCCGTCTCACAGTAGTTATAGAGTGTCATGAAAAGCTGTGAATAAAGAAGAGATACGATAAAGTTGAAGGTCGTATCGGCTGTAGGGATGACGATGAAGAGTGCCTGCCTCGTATCAGCGAAGTTCTCAAATTCCATCTCGTCCGTCTCTGTAAGGTACTGGATATCCGAGAGTTTGAATGTTTCAAGACGTACGCCGACGGAGATGAGGATCGACTTTAAGGTCTTTCCTGCACCGAGCTTGAATGTGTCATACTGCTGTATCGCAAGGTTGTCAGGGTCTTCCTTCCTGAAGTTCTCAAATATCTTGTCAAGAGGTGATTGTGCTGTATCATCGTTCTCATCCACCGAGCCCATGTTTACGAGCTTTACCACGTTGTAGAAAGTCTGGTCTTCAGGCGGGCATGTATGCCACAGATAAAGTACGAGAGCTTCTATGAGAAGCTTTTCCGACTTCTCCCAGAACGGATCTCCCGAATGTGATTCAGTCGGCGTGGTGTTCTTTATCAGCGTATTCACGAGCACGAACACGTCTTTTTCGGATTTGATATAGTGGAATGGATTATACCGGCTGCTCCGGTACACATCGGTCAGGTTGAACACCTTGACCTTGTACCCATTGTCTTCAAGAGCTTTACCGTAATCACGCACAAGTTCGCCAGACGGGTCTGTCACGACAAAATTTGCATTGTACTGAAGAATGTTCGGAGAGATGAAAAAGAACGATTTACCGGCGCCGGAACCTCCGATGACGAGCACGTTCGTATTACGTTTTGTCTTCTTGTTGTCTATCGCGAGCATCATCTCCTTTGAGAAGATGATGTTGTTTGGGCCGTCATATCTTGCATATCCTATCGGGTCCGTCTTTTCCATGTCATACTGTTTTTTCTCGGCAGCAGTAAGGAAATGCGCCGAATGTACTTTGTTCGGGTTATCATGTGCTTTCATCTGCGCTGTCAGATAGAACATTCCGGCAGCTGTTGCTATGGCAAGCGCGATGCAGATGGTCATAAGGGCATTCTGTTTAAATGCCCCTATGACCTGTCTGAAGCTTACCCCTGTCGGGTTTGCGAGAACATATGACAGGGCATCTCCCAGGCCTATCCTCGTACTGGTGCTCTGGTACGCCTTTGCCGCAAGATAAAAGTACATGACTACAAGAAGTCCGATGATGCCTATGACAAGATAGGCTGTTCTTGTATTTTTCTTGTTCTTTTCTTCAAGGATCGGTGATGCCATAATTAAAATCCCTTCCTTATCTCACGGTCTCTTCAGACTTCTCTGTCGTTGTGGTCTTTGTGATGTACTGTGAAGTCTTTTCTTTTGATTCCTTTACCTCTTCCTTTGAGACCGCATGGGCTTCTCTCTCAGTGACTTCCATAGACATGAGCTTCTGTATGGATATTCTGTAATCGGCAGGGCTTATCCCGGCCTCATCCATCGTCTCCTTTAATGCCTGCATGTCTTCATCCCTGTACGGCTCCACAGCCTGCCCTTTTTCGAGTCCGTCCATTATGGCAAAGACTTCGTTTCTGTAGCTCTTGAAGCCGTCTGCCGGATAATCCCTGTACTTCTCGTCAAATGAAGTCGTCTTTATCATGGAATTCATCCTGTCTGCTATGGTGGTCTCTGCCTGGCTTACGGCGTACTGCTCTCTTGTCTTTTCAAGACGTTCCGGCTCCACCGTGCGTTCTTTTGTTTTTCTGTGCTCTTCAAAGCTTTCGTAGTCTGAGATGATCGCCTTGTTCATGATGCGGTCTGTTGCCCTGATGAGTTCGACATCATAGTCAGGGTCCGTGCTCTTCAAGTCCATCAGTACTTCAGGATGGGTCTTTCCCCTTCTGTCAGGACGGTCTTCTACATACCTGAAGCCTTTTGCCACAGCCCTGCCAGAAGATTCGTCTTTTTCCGTATAGAATTCCACGTATCTCGACGGATCATCAGCCGATACGAGCCACTGCGTCCTGTCATCATCTTTAAGTGCCGCTATCTTCTTTGCCATAGCGGCATCATTCTCAAGCTGATGTATCTTGGTCACTCCGTTCGGTCCGTAAAGACTCATTACATGTTTTACTGCCGCTTCGCAGAAATCGGTCCTGCACGGGTTCATCTCATATGCCTTCTGGCTGTGGAGCATGGCATTATACGACCCGTCGGGGTTTTTATGTTCACCTATCATGAAGCCTTTTGATATGTCATTGCACTTTCTTTTTAGGTTTTCCATTTCATAGCCGTTGAGACCTTTTATCTCAATGACGTTCTTGTTCCGGATCTTTTCAGTACGTGCGATAGCGTCCTCAAGCTCGTCGGAATTTACCACCTGGTAATAGTCTCCTTTTGCGATAAGACACTGTCTGTTGACTTCCTTTACCTTCTCAAGGTCAACATCTCTTACGATGAGCTTCCCTGTAAGGTCTTTTACATACGGGACTTTCTGTCTCTCCAGTTCGGCCATGACCATATCCTTCATGTACCTGCCCTGGATATCATATGTATATATCCCGTTGCCTTCCTTTATCCATTTGGCCAGAGCTCTTGCCGAGGCACCCTGGTCGTTTTTCTGTATCATGTCCGCGAGGGCATCGAGTATCCTTGCGATCATCTCTGCTGTAGCTTTCGTTATCTTTCCTGCTGACTGTATGGCACTCTGCGCTGTTTCCATTAAACCTGTCCTTTCCCGTGATCTGCCGCGAGCTGTCCCGCATTTTTACTTCTAAGATTTGGGATACGGGAAAATTTCACTGGTTTTTAGGCAAAACGGGTATCGTCAGGTGGTAGTTTTCATATATGAAAAATCAGGAATTTCTATATATGAAAAAGTATCTGCTCTGTTTCTGCCACATCTATACCGCCAGAAGGATATGTGCTATAATTTTCCATATATGAAAAACAGGAGGAATACAGGATGTTCGAAAAGGAAAAAGAAGAACCGTGGTATATAAATTCAGAAGGGTTTCAATTCATTGACCCCGAGACGAACAGATTTGTCGAAGGATTCACGCCTGAACAGCAGCGGGCACTCGTATGGGCCATTGGCAACGGGTATAGTGTGAGACGCGCGGCCTTTAAGAAGATTCCAGCTGTCCTCATGCCGTCTGTTGCGATGTTCCTTGATACTCCGCTTGCCCAGAAATTGGACCATCCGGGCAGGTCGATGTACAAAGGGCTCATGAAACAGGACGCATACAGTGAAGAGATCGTGAAATGGCTGTTATCGCTTCCTGATGATAAAAAGGCGAAAGCAGACTGGATTGTCTTATCAGAAGACAGTCCTGAAGCAGGCTATGACTATCTGCACTCCATTCATGCCTGTTTCAATAACATGGGAATAATAAGAAAGAAACTGGTATCGCCAGAAGACTGCGGAGCCGTGGTCTTTGCATATCTTGCAAGAGCAAAAGACTGGGGCAGCAGGAAGTTTGATCCGATACTTAAGGAAGCAAACAGGTGGTATAAAAAGCACGGGGTATACGACATTCCACCCAAGGAAAAGACTGTCCTGGAATCGATGTGCTATTCAGCCGGCGATTATATGACCCCGGCTTCTATCGCACCCGGGCTCAATGAGCAGATAGACAGGAAGAAAATATACATAGCGGCCGGAGAAGTCCCTCTACCTTATATACCGATACCCCATGCCAATGACGGACAAAAATGACACATGAGCACAAAAAAGCAGCCTCCGTAAAGGAAGCTGTTTTTTCTTAAGCGGGTATATCACATTATGAAAAGGTGATGTCTCCGTCATCAGCCGGAGTATCAGTAGGTGCATCTGCAGCACCTGACTGGCTCTTTGCAGGCTTGGCATTTTTGTAGGCCTCCAGCACTGCGTCGATAGCTGCCTGGCGGTCCTCCTTTGTGATTGGGTGAGCGGTCTCGATATAACCATCCTTACCATCCTTGTCCTTACCCTTTCTCTGAGGGTAGGTAACATAAAGCTGACCGTCGCTCTTACGCTCACGAACGTGAACGTCGATGGCGAATCCTCCTCCAATAACGAGAGACCCAAGGCCTACAAGGCCTTTGCCATCTGAATACTTCGTGATCCTTGCTGTGTACTTGTTGTCCATGATTAGTTCCTCCTTATAGAACTGTGATAAAAATAATTGGTACACTTTAGTTATGGGAGAAAGGTCTTACTTTGGATGGAAAGCGTGAACTACTCGGAAACAAGTTCCTGAGAATTCCCGCCCGATTTCTTAAAAAAGCGGACGCCCTTTCGGATGTCCGCCGCTGCATGTCCTATTATATCAGACATTATTTTTTCTTTTTGGAAGGTTTTGTTGCCCTTTTCAGAGCCTTGTCAAGGTCTTTTACGGCATTTTTGCCTGAACTCTTTTTCTTCTTCGGCTTTACGGTCGTGACATTTCTTGCCTTGTCGATCTCCTTGTAGTATGCGGATGTATTGATGGATCCCTTGCTGCAGTATTTATTGTAATACTTGTTAATGATCGACTGCACCTTTGACCAGTTGGTATTTCCTTTGTAGATGCTCGTCTGCTCGGCCTTCCATGAATCAGCAGCATTCTTGTATTTGTTTCTGTTGCTTCCCGATGAAGATGGCTCCGATTTTGGAGACCCGTTGGTCGTATTTGTCTTGTCCTTGCCTGAAGCCCCGTTTTTATTCTTATTCTTATACTTATTTTTATCCTTGTTCTTGAGACTGTTCTGGGCGCTGACAGCGACCTTATGTATCTTTGCACCGAGACCGTTGGAGAGTTTCTTGTAATAGGTGTTTACGTCATTGATGAGCGTGGTCATCTTCTCTTCTCCGGTCGGAGTCATATACGGCTCGAGCTTTGCCTTTGACTTCGTATAATAGCCAGACAGGGACTTTACGGTATCATTCTCGATATCAGTGATAGCCTTCGCTGATGAAGCCTTTGTCATTTTTTCCTTTGCGGAAGCGATAGCAGACTTCTCCTTGCTCTGGATCGCCTTTTTCTCTGATGCAGAAAGGGTCTTCAGTTTGTTATAATTGGTATCTCCGATCCTGTCTACATTATTCTGGGCCTGCTTTATATAGATCTGGATATTCTTGTAGAATCCGGTAAGAGTCACACTGTTCCCGCTTACTGTTGCAACACCGCCGAGGCTTGTTGTCTTTGCTTCTATAAGATACTTGTTGAAATAACTCTCTGCATCCTTTTCCTTTTTGTTGAGCTTGTTCTCGGCTGCAGTCCTGTCTTTTTCTACAGTGATGAAGCTGAGTTTCGCCCTTACATTCTCATAAGCAGTCTGTACGGCTGACGCGGCACTGTTCCCTTTTGTTACAAGTGCGTCATGTGTGGTATGCGCCTCGGTTATCATCTCATTCAGATTCGGAGACTGGATAGTGCTGTTCTCTGCGAGAGTCTTGCACTTGCCTTTCAACGTTTCTACAGCCGTTTTATGCTCATTGCGCAGATCGCTCTTCTGTGTGCTGTAGGTGCTGTCTGCTTCGCTTAAGGCCGACGTGAACTCTGATCTGGCTGTAGTATTGTTCTGATTTGCCTCTCTTATGGCGTCCTGAGCATCCTTGATCTTCTGTGAGATATCCGAAAGCTTGTCTGAAAGTTCATCTTTGATCGTTGAGACTGTATCATTTGAAGCGAGCTTAGCTTCCTTGATGGCATCCTGGATCTCTTTGATCTTGTCGTTCTGAGTGCTCTTGTATTCTTTCAGGTTGCTGTTTAATTCGTTTGTCTTGTCCGTGAGTTCCTGCTTGTCCTGATTCAGCTCGTCATTGATATCGCTTATGCGGTCTTTTGATGCGGACTGCTCTTCCTTGATCTGCTGCTTTTTCTCCGCAGCAAATTCTTCCTGGGCCCGGTTTGCATCTTTGATCTTTGCGTTCAGGTCATCGATCTCGGATTTCTGTGTTTTCCTGTCGAGTGCTTTGATCTGGGCCTTATACTCGTTTACGAGTGTCTTTGTCTCCAGCTGATTCTTTTTGATCTCGTCATTAAGATCCGCGACGGTCTTCTTCAGGGCAGCCTGTTCCTTCTTGATCCTGTTCTTACAGTCCGTCTGCTGATTTGAATAGGTTGTCTTCAGTTCTTTAATCGATTGCTTCGTTGCAGCTTCCTGGTCCTTGATGTCCTGCTTTACAGCTTTGATCTGGTCATTTGCATCACAGATCTTCTGTTTCAGGGCCTCCTGCTCTTCCTTGATCTTTTCCTGGGCATCTCTCTTTGCCTGGTTCTGCTGATCCCTTAGGTCATCTAAGGTATCACCTACAGGCGCAGTCATTGACTGTATCTCGATCCTTACGGGTTCGGCAGACACGGGAAGTGTCGTAACGCCCGGTGTAAATGCCATTGCTGCTGAAAGTATCAGCGTCATGATTCTGAGTTTTCCATTCTTCATTTCTGAATAACCTCCTTTGATGAAGTAACACACAGTATCTATCGTCTGTGCACAATCTGTCAGGTTACATCAGATTTGGAAGAATATATCGGCTGGATGTCAGGAACAAGAATATCTACGAAAGAGCCGACAGTCCGCTTCCGCAGCAGACCGCCGGTTCCCCAACTCTTCGATTTTTACTCCTTATCTTTAATAATAAATGCGTTTGAATAGACGTCTGTCTCGCCGGCGCCTATCACAACAAGAGATCCATTGCCGGCTTTTACGGCCGTATCCCCTGCCTCATAAATCACGTTTCCCCTGGAATCCATGCTTATTTTTGTCACGTTGTACGAAGCAATCTTTGTCAGGCTGTCATCAGCGAGGTAAGCCGTATATGTCCCTTCAGAACCGGCTTTTTCCACCTGCACCGCCTCGTTTCTCGTTTTTAAAAACACCACGATTATGACCGCGATGAGCACCCCAAGGAGGATTGGCACGAGATATGTCTTTAAAAATCCTGATGTCCTGTCCTTACTTTCCATGATTTTTCTCCTTCTTCTTTCTTCTGAACTTTTTCGTATATGGGATATCAGCTGTCCGTATAACCGATTCCGCGAATCTTTAGCTTCTCTGAAGATGTTACCGTGATATAATCGCCTTTGTTCCCATATAACTCTATCATGTATTTATGGGTATCTTCGTTTTTATAAGACGCCATGTAAAAGCCTGTCTTTTTATTCAAGGCCGACTTATAGTCGCTTATGTTTCCCTGGTCCTTTTTTGCTTCTTCCGTCATTATGCTCGTCATGGGCGTTTTAAGATCTGCCATGCATGTGATGATGATCATCCTGCCGTCTTCCGACGAATATGAATATGCTTCTGTCTCTCCGTTGTCGCTGTCCGTCTCACTGACCCTGGAATACGGTTCAGATGCGGTGATCTGGAGAATGATCCTTTTATCAGCAAGCAGAAGATCTATGTCCTTTGTCCCTTTATCCACTGATGACGAAGATGTATCAGCCGTGTCGTTCTCCTTTCCTGCTTCAGCAGAGGCTTCAGTTTTTCCGCTGTTGTCAGTAGTAACGGAAGAGTCCTTTATTTTCGGGAATACGACGACACCAAGACATATGGCAGCAACATATACTCCGAGTGCTGCCCTCGCCCATCTCCTTCTTTCGATATCTGCCCTGTCAATGAAGCCCCATACAACAAGAAGGAGTGGTCCGGCTATCGGGATAAGGGAAAGAACTATATATAAAAACCAGCCTTTTGAAGACATGTGCCCGTCGGGACTCCCGCGGGGAGCATTCATATCGTCGCGTTCTTCATCTTCCTCATCATAATCTTCTCCGTCTTCGTCAGAGTCATCTTCAGTTTCATAATCCGGGATGTTATCTTCATCTTCCTCATCATCATCCCAGTCCCTGCGGTAATATCTTTTATCACTCATACATTCTTTCGGCCTAATCTTTTACCTTTTCCTTTTTATTATCATCGGGTTTACTGTATTCATATCTGTACAGCACATCCCTGGCATATTTTACCGCATCCCGATAGTCTTCTCCCACGCCGTCATTTCTGCCCCTGTATGTATCAGAAAACGGGTCGCTGCTTAAGTATATGAGAATGGGGGTATACCGGTCGTTCCTTTTTTTTATATCTTCTTCCACATGGTGCCTCATCATCTCATCGACCGTGGGGAAGTATCCATCCGTTTCATCCGAAAGACCATCGGCAATATCAAGGAACATATTGAATCTGTCTTCTGTCATATATTTTTGGCGGGGAAACCCATGGGCTTGCCCATGGGAGGAACCGCCTTTAACCTACCTTTCTTTGTTCTATAAGATAATTACTACGCATTTTTAGCAACTTTAGGTTCTTATATCCTACAGAAGCGTTAATATGCTTTCCATCTAAAAGTCTTAAATCCATACGCCCTGTAGAACGTCTGCCAAAAATGAAGCACTTACATCCTTTCCACTGCACCTTTTAAATCCTTGAAAGGTTTTAATTACTCGCTCCGGAGAGCGGTTAGTGTACCATCGCCAATGTTAATGAGAGGTTTTGTACGCCTGCAACACTGTTCCTAACCTTAAGAACTGTTTGATCACAGACCGTAGTGTTTGGAACTTGGTACTACATTCCAAAGTACCTATATATTCTCTCTTAACGTAGTGCCCGAAGCACTTAGGCTACTCACTCAGGGTTACAGTATTTCTACTGCAACCCCGCGGACTTGCCCGTGGGTATTAGTGAGACGCGATACTCCTTGGTAGTTTATTGTCAGCGCTTTAGATATGGCAGAGAACGTGGACAGAATTTTTCATATATGGAAAACTGCTGATTCCTCATATATGAAAAACATACTTGGCACAAAAAAAACACCGCCGAAGCGATGTTTTTTGATTTATGCCGCAGAATCAGTCTTAGGTTCTTTCCAGATCTCAACTGAGGACGTATCATCGTCAATATAGAGATTCCAGGGGTCTTCTTTATCGGAAGTAAATTTTCCACCGAAGAACCATCCGAGTACTTTTAAAATACAATGATCGGACTGCTTTGTGATGACTTCACAGAGAAGTTCCGACCTGTCAGGTCCGTCTTCTTCAAGATAATGAACCTTCTGTCCGACCACAAGATCTTTCCAGCTTAACATGAATACACCTCCTATCAATAATGATAGAGGACAATATTTTCAAGAGTAAACTGGTTCTTCCTGTTAATATACCGCATGTTACCGGCATATTCTCGGATGAATGAGTCCAGTGTCATGATCTCGCCATACGGCACATAATAAATATACTTACCGAGTGTTTCATCAATGAGCTGACGAATCTTGAAAATGCACTGGTCATCCGTTGTGAACTCCTTTACGGAGAGGGAGCTGACCTTCTTCTTCAACAGGGCAAGCCTGTTTCCGAAGTATTTTTCAGGCCCGTCCTCTTCAAATTCAAAGCTTTTCTTTTTGTCAATGCGACGGATGATGCCTGCTTCTTCAGCAGAAGACAGAACATTTTCAATCCCGGCATGTACATCTTCATAATCAGCCGTATAATCACATCCCGGTATATTGTGTGCAGCTGCTACCTGTATAGCATAGGAGTTTGACTGTGAATCATCTTCACCATACGCATTAACAAAGTAGATATAATCTTTCATAAATATTCCTCTTTATCCCCGATAAACGGGGAAAGGACGCTTTCTCGTCCTGCCCCGCCATACGGGTTTAAAGTTTATGGTTACTGTCTTGGATCCGGGCCTTCCTCGATCTTTATGATCGATGCGGCCAGCTGCCACAGCCTGATATATAGCTTGCCCTGTTTTCTGGCGTCGGCTTTGTTGCGAGCACGGCAGATCATCGGGTCGTACGGCTGGTCGGAGAAGTAGATATAATAGAACTTCATAGGTCAGACCTCCTCCGGCACAAGTTTACCAGATATATAATCCTTTACCAAATCCTTTACTTTTAAGTAAATACAGGATTCTTCGGTAAGGGGCAACCCTTTTTCTTGCACCTTTTTAAATTCTTCAAGCGCGGTCTCAACAGTGTGAAAAGTCTTTATCCGTCTTCCATAAAGGGTCAGAACACAGACATTTCCATAATCTTCACAGAAAATATAAAAATCACTTCCTGTGATTTTATTAACTTTTTCCAGGTATTTACGAGCATATCTTTGTCCATGTGGCGGAGTTACCGTCTTTTCTTCGACGACACCGAACGTCTTTTCTTCAACGACACCGAACCAGTATCCGTCTCCAGTGTCATAGCAGACATAATCAGGTTCGACAGTGCTGCTGTCATCCTTCGGATGCTTCGCGTTGTACTCCTGCATGGTCATCCCTGTACAGGTTTTAAAACGTTCTGCAAGGTGAGCGAGAGCGTCCTCGCGATCTTCATAGACAGCTGTCAGTTCCTCGCCGTATGCATCGTTGTCATTATACTCTTTGTATAGATAAACATTCATTTCTTTTCCCTTTCTGCCCCTTTTGGGACAAATCTGTTTCAGCGCCGCTCTTCTGCAAATGTCTCTGCGATATCGTTGTAGGCAAATGCGATAGACCTAAGTTCCGGGTCGTTGAACAGACACTCGTCTTCTTCCCTGATGCTTTCCGGCGTGATCTTTGATAATTGATCAAAGAGCCTCTCCATTTCTTTGACAGAATATTCAGGCATCGCCTTAAACATCGCTTCTGCGTCAGGCATGTCAGCTATATGGTTACCGTTTCCTTCCGAATCATACGACTTGACAGCCTCATAATGGCTCTTTTTGGTGGTATAATTCTGTTCCACGAATCTTATCAGTGACTCATCGGAATCAAAACTGACCATGAAATCGACTTCAAGGTCATAGTGTCTGCCTTTAAAATCCATCTCTCCGATCCATGAATATAGCTCGCCGTACTCCCTGCCGTTTTCTTTTCCGGCATCTGCGACCAGGAAATCATTATCAAGGAGACAGTTATATAATTTTTTTGTTATCACGCGCCCCTCCTTTCCGACATCACGGTATTGTATACAGAATCATAGATGTCTGACACAGTATCTCTGCTGATATTCAGACAATCCGTCATCAGTACTTCCGCTTCAAGCATCCGGCCGTATCTGCGTTCCTTTAGCTTCTGTGGTGCATTGAGATAGTCCGTGATAAGCTGCCTGTAATGGACAAATATTTCTTCTTTCGGCATATTTTTACTCCTTTCTTCCCTTTCAGGGAAATATAATTGTGATGAATAGTCTACATAGTAGATTTGGGAGAATACGATATAAATTAAAGCATAAAAAAAGAGACCCTGCGGTCTCTCTTTTTTATGGATTTCATTCTCCCTTAAATCCAAGGCCCTCCTCAAACATCGGGATAAGCCAATTCCATACAAGGATCGTGCCTTCGACATCTGCAAGGGAATTATGGAAGTTCCGTATTCTGCCCTCGTTGCCTGACAGTTTTACGAGGTTTGTCAAGGTATGCGGATGCATCTCCTTTGGATATCCGGTCACCTTTTCTCTTGCCATACGGAGCGTATCGCCCGTATATTCCGGTGCGAATCCGCTCCACGGGCCGTAAGCCTTTTTATACATACCATCGATCATGCGGATGTCAAATGAGATATTCTGCCCGATCACCGGAAGTTCTCCGACAAAAGAGATTATCCTGTCAAGAGCTTCAGGGATGGTTATGCCTTTTTCAAGCAGTATCTCATCCGTGATGCCGTTCACCGCACCTGCCGCTTCAGGCATATGTACAGGGCATTGAAGATAGAAATCCTCAGTATTGTCAAACGGCATCTCTGTATTTGATAGGATGCCCTCTTTATTCATGTATAGCTTTTTGGCTGAAAACTGCACAACATAATCGCTGTCTGACGAGAATCCTGTTGTCTCCGTGTCGAGCACGCAGACAACATTCCCTGCCGCATGTTCTATGAAGCTGCGGAGTCCGTCATAGTCGAATGGTTTAGCCATTGTTTTCTCCTTTCATGGCAAGAGCCCTGTGGTACAGCCGCAGAGCCCTTGTTTTTAGCTGAGTCATAAGATTATATAAGATCAGGCGCTTTTTTTGCCATAAACAAGGATCCCGAGCTCCTTGAATGCCTTGAACTGCACGTTCTCAGCATCAGTCTCATACTCCTTGTCAGCTTCAGCAGCCCAGCGGAGGAACGCCCTGAACTTCGACGTGTTCTTCACATCATCGAGCCTTTCTCCTTTGAGGTTCCCGATAAGGATCTCTGTTTCGCCCGGGAAAGGAAGCTTTATGGTCTTTCCTTTCTTTTTCGGGGCAGGAGCAGGCTTATCAAGATCGACAATGCCGTCCTCCTTTTCAGAAGGTTCTGCCTTCTTTTTAGAAGATGTCTCTGCATTATCGTCACCTCCGAGTTTTATACCATCCGCGTCGTTATCAGGAGCATCTACGGTGGTCTCATCAGCTGTCTTCTGAGCTTCTGCTTTTTCGAGAGCTTTCTGGACTCTCAGGTAACGAAGAGAACCGAAAGTCTTCTGCAGATATCCGGTTCCATAATATGACACCTGGATAGTGACCGTCTTGATCACGCCTGTGACATCGTCATACTCGATGTCGGTAACGATGAACTCATCGCCGAAATCGGTAGGTCTGCTATTGGCATCTGCTGCCGACTTATAACCCTTAAGATCCTCCTTCTTGAAGAATATCTTAGGTGATGTATAAAGTTCTCTCCCAAGACCCCAGTTGAAGCACGCTCTTTTGAAAGAATCAGACGCCAACCCCTTTTCCTTCTCAACATTGGATTCCGATCCGGTGTCCTCTTTCGAGATCCACTGTTTTTTATCAGGATCCCATATTGAAACGACGCAGTTGGCATTATCCCTTGAGTAGGATTTCTGCCAATTCATTGGGCCTACAGTCTCATCAAGCAGATTCTGGTCGCATCTGGCATCTTTGTACAGAAGAATCTGCACTCCACCCTTATTTACCTGGCTGACTCTTGCTTCAATCTCGTCAGCTCTCAGCTTTCTGAATTTTAAATCCATATTGTGACTCCTTTCTTTTCCATATATGGAAAACTTAAAATGTGATAAATGTTTTGTATAAAAGATATGGGAGAATATGGGTACTCTCTCTTCTTTTCCACCTATAGGAAGTATCTGCATGCCGGATAATAATATTACGGACATTTTCATATATGGAAAATGGATATCTCCACGGCATAAAAAAGGCCCGGTATTTACCGGGTCTTTAAGCAGAAAAATGGAGGGTTTATCAAACAAGAGTGATGTCTTCATCATCATTAACATCACCTGCTGTAATCGTCTTAGCGCTCTTTGTCAGAGCATATGGGACCTGGCCCACAAGCTCCTGGAGCTTGGTATAGGTCACGGAACCTTTATCAAATCCGTCTATCCTGTCAGGAAGTTCCATGACAGCTGTTGCTACATCATACCAGGTGTAGCGCTTTGCCGGATTGATCTCAGCATTCATAGCTTCCAGAAGGGACTTTCTTCTCTTCTTCCCGAGGAAGGTTGTAAGCTTCCCACGGACAGAACTGCTGAGTGCCTTCTTTACGGCTGCTTCATTATCATTCTGGCCTGCCTTTGTGGTAAGGTCTATGGATGAATAATCGGCGACTTCTATGCCAATAAGCTCGGCAAGTGCTTCAGGCAGCTTTCTGATGTCCGGGAGAAGGTTCTGGTCGATATTATCGGCGACTTCCTCTGCCGTTACATCTCCTACGTGCTTTATCATAAGCAGTTCGGGAGCAATGCCCGCCGTTGAGCCTTCGGTCTTATAAATGACTTCAGCTGTGATTGAGCACAGGCCGATGTCAGAGACCTCAAGCAGGATGCCCGGGGTGACTTTATTCGGCAGCTTGTATTCTGCCTGGATGTCCTCAGCTGCCTCCGGATATTCGAGAAGGATCATGGATCTGTAATGATCCACTCTCCACTCCTTTACTGTCGGAGCGCCGAGCGTACCATCCTTGTCAAGACGGTCCATGATATCCAGCAGTATTGTCTGCGGGATATACTTGTATCTTGGTCCGAACCCCGCAAAGATCTTTCTGTACGAACCATCTTCACGCCATACGAGATGTACGGCATTGCCTGAACTGAAGATAGACTCTGCAAGAAGAAGATTCCTTGCGTATGTCGGGGCAAGTGCTGCTGTGCCTGACAGATCTGCTCTCTGGAGCAGTGTCATGAAGCTGGAGCTTCCGACGGAAAACTTTTCATCGCCGACTTTTAAGGCCAGCTTTGTGTCTCGAAGCATTTCCGAGAGCTGTTCTTCATCAAAATCCTTACTTGCGACCATTGCGACCGCAGGAGAGCCTTCGTCTTCGAATCTGTCAAGACCGTCCTGGTCAAGAACTTTTACAACAAGCTTGTCATCGGGGATTGAATGTTCCTTCCGCTGCCGCTTGTCTTCCGATTCGCCGTGCAGCACATGAAGAAACCTGAGGTCTTCCGGGTCGATGACCTCATGCCTTGTATGTGCTGCCATAGTGGTGACAGCCTCTCTGAAGCCGTCCTGGTCGTTACCGGTCAGGGCAAATGTATTGAGCAGGGAGAATTTCTCCTCTGCGTTTATCTTTTTATCCATTTCTTCCTCCTTCCCTGCATAGGGAAAACTCAGTCGTTACCGAGGAAATTCTCTACTTCCTCGATAAAACATTCATATTTCATAGGGTATCTGCCCATCGATATGAAATGCCTTATTTCTTCTGTCGACCCCTTCTTGTAGCTCTCCGCCCAGTTCTTTGCTGTCGGTCCTGTGATGATGCCCAAATTTACAAGAGGGGTAAGCGCCTGCAATAATTGCAGGCTTTTTATATTTCTGCTCATATATTATCCTCCTTTTTCTGTGATGATGATGTTCTTTTAAAGATATGGGAGAAAATCAGATGCTTTAGTATCTGTATAGCAGAAAATACAATAATACACGCGCGTGAACTACTCGGTTACAAATGACTTGATGGAACATTCCGGGACAGCCCGCCCTGCAGGTGTTTAAAAAGCCGGCATTTATGCCGGCCATGATGTTTGATTATTGAGTTGTTGTGTTTATGCAGAGATGTTCCTTCGTTATCAGATGAATATGCGATCTTCATGGTTTCTCCAAAACTTTTTGCTACATTTTTTGTTTTTGGAGTGCAGCCATTATCCTCGCCTTCCGTTTGGTTCGCACTGTTGTGGTTACGACACATCAGTATCAGCGACAGGCTTCTTCTCATATGAACCTCTGTCAATATCGTCAGAGATCTCTCTCTCGTCTTCCTTCGTGATACTCTCAGAAAACAGCCCGTCATGGATCTGCTGTCTTAAGGTTTCGGCATCGGAGGACTCTTCTTTTGCTATATCAGCATCTGATCTGAAAGTGCCTTCACCGTACTCTACCGCATACGGTACGATCTCCATTGAGTGGTCGTTCCATGTGTAGATCTTTCCGCAGTTTTTACATTTGGTACGTCTTACGACATTCCTTGCCTGGATGAAGCCGTCGATATATACAACAGTGCCAAGTTTTATCCTCAGCTTATCCTCTATGGCCTGTTCACCGTAGCTCTTTACCCACGGCCAGTCTGTACGCAGCGTAGGGTCGTCAGTTCTTATGTGGTATTTCCTGTTGATCGCGAGCTGGTACTGGCATACAGTCGTACCCTTCTTTGTCTTGTAGATCTTCGGTTCTCTTACGCAGGTGCCGATGAAAAGGGCCTGGTTTGAGATCTCGCGGCTTTCGAGGATATCATTTACCGCGTCCTTTTTCTCATCATAGTGTGCCACTTTGCGCACATAAATGGGGTTGACATAAAGGACGGTGCCTTTCTTGATGTTCTTTGTCGGTTCTCCGTCTTCTCCGATACAGTTTGGGCAGTATGAAGGCTTGTCGATGTTCTTTGACACCAGTATGCCTTTGATGACCACGATGTCATTTGCTTCCCATTCACACATCCTGTCAAGGATATCCGCATCCTTTGAGAGAATCAGCGGATAGTCATGCTTAATATAGCGTATATTGTCGTGGGCATCCCTGACGCCCCTGACCACATGCACATATCCCATGCCGTAGAGATATTCCCCTGTCTCCCTGTTCCTTGCGATAAGCGGCTTCTTCGCTACGCGGGCCCACATATACACATTGTTCTGTTTTGACATAAACGTTCTCCTTCTGCATCTTTATGATGCTTTCAGCCCTCTTGAGGCTCCATGCTTTTTCATAACATAGATTTGGGAGCGTATTTTTTCAGAACACTTCTGTACATCTTTTATATATGAGCCGGCTGTCACTTGAGATCGTCTGAATCCCTGCATTCCTTCTTCGTGGCCTTTTTTCTGCCGTTCCTTTCGGGGACACTGTCTTTGCTTTCCTTGTCAGTTCCTTCAGCCTCTTTTATGATATCTTCAAATCTTTTTGCTCCGTTCTTTTCATGTTTATGCTCTTCAGATGTCTCCTGCTGTCTCATCTCATCCGGCAGGTCTTTTTCGTCGGTTATCACGACAGGGCCTTTTCCTTTCACGATGACATATTCGCCTATCGTGGCTGTGAACCTTGTTGCATTTACATGTTTTCTTTCTGTATCCTCGGATCCGTCAAACAACCTGTACGTATCCTTTGGCTTCGCGCCTGCCTTTTCGTTTACAGAGATGGTCACATGAGGAATGCCTGACGGGGTACTGTCGATAAGCTTCTGTACTTCAGGATCATCTGATGAAATATTCCCGACAAGGAAGCCTTCGTTCATCCCGTCATTGGCATATTCCAGGAGAGTCACTTTTACTTTCTGTCCGAGCAGGCGGTGGAACGCCGCTTCCTGTTTGGGAGTTGGCCTGTACTGAAGTGTTATATGCGGATTTTCTATGATCTTATCAAGGGGGCTGCCGTATGAACCCGCAAGCCTTCCTACCTGTACAGCATTCAGGAATATCCCGTTGTATTTGGCTGTAAGATCCTGCTTTCTGCTTTTGCTCATTTCTTTTTTACCTTCTTTACTTTCCTTTGCGATCATCGTCTTCACTTCATTTAAAGCTCTGTATTTTTCTGCCACATAGTCAGTCCTTACAAAGCCTATAGGCTGTCCGAGCACCCAGATCTCTTTCTGATCCCTTCCGGTCTTCGGATTCTTCCCGATGCGGAGATCGGCATATCCTTTCGGTATGTGGTTCTGATAAAGAAATTTTTCAACGAGTTTTGCCGAACGCATCTGCTTTTTCCGTTCCGTCTCCCTTAAGGATTCATCAGACTCTCGCGAGATCTGCGTTTTTGCCACTGCTTTTGATATCACTTCCACCCTGCATTGCTCGAGCTGCTCCGGCTCTACTGTAAGCTTCCCGTCCTTATACGGGTCGATTCCTGCTCTTGTGCATTCGAACTGTCTTAGATATCTCGCTTCTTTTGCCTTTATCGAGGGGAATGCGGTCTGTATCTTGAAATGAAAGTACGGGTCGCTCTCATCACGCTTCAGCACCATCTTCAGTACCGGGGTATCCATCTTTTCATTTGTCATGACCTGATAGCCGTATCCGATCACGTTGTTGAAAAGAGTGTCTAGTTCAAGGTATTCATACGGATCGTTCCTGCCTTCAGCAAGAGCTTTTTCCCTGTCAAAATCCATCTTTTCTGACGTTGCCCATACTGCAATATCCCTGCTGTTATAAAGAAGCGCATTTTCTATGATATCGCTCAGGTCGTCAAACTCACCGTCTTCCGGCTGATATGATAAGAACTGGGATACGTCTTTATGATATTTCGACACATCAAGTATCATTTCATCATCCGTAAGTCCTACATGGGAATCTTTCATATGTCCTGAAATGGAAAAATACTCCGTTACCTGTCCAGGATGGGTTATGATGAAATCGTCCAGGTTTTTTCCATATTCTTTATCTGTTCTGTTCTCGTACATTTTCCTGCCTTTCTGAACATAAAAAAGGCCGTCCGCATAAGCGGATGGCCTCATGTTCTATTATTCAGATTTGGGAGATGCTGTATCAGTCGGAAATCTCCAGAAACACGCGAGAACAGCGCCCTCTGAGCTTTTTTTTGAACAGTTCTTTTGCTGCTCTGCCTGTCGCCACATCCTCTGGGTGTACCCTGGTGATATTTCCATTCTCGTCGGTTATATCCGATGAAATGGTTTCTATGAACATTTCCGGCGGGCAGTCAGTGCGGATCTTATATGAGCGGATCTTCTCTGCCGTGTATCCGGCTTCCCTCAGATCCTCTTCTGCCTGTGGCGCTCCTGCGAGTGGGAATACATATGTGTACATATACTGGCTCCTTTCCGTACTTCTGTATGACTCCTTAAGTCGTTATAGATATGGATGTTTATGTTATTTCATTTTTTCATATATGGAGAACCAGAGATCATCTATAAGTGTATTTACTGCATTACTCAGTTCTTCTTCTGTATGCTCATATCCGTTTCCTTTCTACACGTTGACTTCTATATCATCGATCATTATACACTTTCCTCTTCGTTATAGATAGGGCAGATGGGCACATTCCGGTTTTCATATATAGAAAACCATAAGTGCGTATTCTCATCTGTCTGTGCTCATCGCAGTTCTTTTATCCTGTAGTTTCTATCCTGAAGGACATCTGCTGATATCCTGTACTTCGGTTCCCTGAACTCATTCATGTCCTCATCATATATCAGGAATTTTCTTCCGTTCTCATCCTCATATTTTTCCCTGAACGCATTTTCCTTTTCGATATGGAACAGAGCGTAGCTGTTTACACCGAGGATAAGAATATTCTTCTTCGAAGATACGGCTGAAGCGGATGATACGGAAAATTGCATGGAGGACCCTTCTTCATCCCGTCCTCTGTTTTTCATCATATTGCCTTCTGCCACAATGACGTTTCCATCCGTTATGAGATCTTTTATATACGGATAGGTTCTTGCAAAGCAGGCACACGGGATCTCTCCGGTCCTGTCAGACAAAGTAAAGAAAGTCATTTCAGCCCCGTCACGTTTTCTCTTTGTTATCCTTATGTTTCCGCATATTCCGTACAGTCTGGCAGTATCCATATCAGCCTCGTCTATATGTCTGCACGGGGTATCAAGATCTTCTGCTTCAGGGCAGTAGTCAAGAGGCGATGCGGACACATAAAGCCCCAGCATTTCCTTTTCCCTCTGAAGTCTTGCCTTCTTATCCTCATATATGCTCTCGTCTGCAGTTCTCAGCGTCAGCTCTCTTTTAATACTGCCGATATCTTTATCAAGTGTTTCAGCTTTGTTTTCAAGCTTATAAGCTTCATACGCTTTCTTTAGGCATACCTTTATGCCTGCATCTTCCTGCACTCTGATGACGGCTTCGTCTGTTTCAGGCACTCCTGCTCCAAGGACAGCTTCACATGCGGCCTTTTGTGTTTTTCTGTCGCGCAGTTCCTTTGTGAGTGTCATGATATCAGGAAGGACATTTACAAGAGCTTCCCTGTTGTCCGTAAAACTGTCAGACGCTCCGGCGTATATAAGGTTTTCGGCAGCGGACTTCCCGATGCCCGTTCTCAAGCACAGGTCTGCTTCTGACGAAAACGGTCCGTTGAGACTTCTTTCCTTTACTATCTCCTGTGCTCCTGTCTTTATTCCCTTTACAGCCGAAAGAGCAAAGCGTATCTCTCCATCGTCAGCCGTAAAATCTTCGACCGACCTGTTGATATCCGGCGGGAGGATCTTTATCCCTGATGAGCGTGCGCCGTAAATGAGCTCTGACACCTCTTCCTGATCCGCCGCCCAGTTCAGCGCTGCCGCAAAGAATTCCGCGGGATAGTATTCCTTCAGCCATGCCGTGATATACGCATTATAGGCGTAGGCAGCCGCATGGGATTTGTTGAACGCATACGAGGCAAAGTGCATCATCTGGTCAAATATCTTATTTGCTGCTGATTCAGATATGCCGTTATTCACGCATCCTTTTATATTCCTGTCTGGGTCACCGTATATGAATGCCTTTCTCTCATGCTCGAGCTTTTCCTTCTTTTTCTTTGACATGGCACGCCTTACGAGGTCAGCCCCGCCGAACGAATATCCGGCGAGAGACTGGCATACCTGCATGACCTGTTCCTGATAGATCATGGCTCCATAGGTGTCCTTTAAGATCGGCTCAAGCTCTGGTGTGAGATAGGTTATCTCTTTCCTTCCGTTCTTTACCTCGATTATATCGTCCAGGTACTGGATAGGCCCCGGACGGTATGCTGCGTTTAAAAGCACAAGATCCGAGAACTCAGTAGGCCTGAATCTCTTCAGCATGCTCCTCATGCCGTCTGATTCAAACTGGAACACGGCCTTAGTATTGCCTGACTGGAAAATGTCCTTATATATCTTCTGGTCTGCCGTATCAAGCTTCAGCACGTCTATGGCCTTCCCAGTCCTTTTCTGGATCATCTGAAGTGCCTCTGTGATGATGTCAAGGGTCTTGAGTCCCAGGAAATCAAATTTCAGCAGGCCGTTGGCTTCCACGTCATCCTTTGAGCACTGCGTCGTCATCATGCCGAACTGTTTGTTATACATGAGCGCGAGCACGTCAGAGACATCAGCACCCTTTTTCATTATGACTATGCCTGCAGCATGTGCACCATAAGAAGTGAATACCCCTTCCATCACCGATGCATAGTGCAGTATCTCCCTGCAGTCATCTGCCTTCCCAAGGGAATCCGCATCCACATATTTATCTTTCAGGTACTCCATGACGGATATGGTGTCATCGCTGCATTCGTCTATCTTTCCTGTATTCCTGTCGATCTGTGTGGCAAACGATGTCCCGGGAGCAGACGGTACGTCCTTTGACATGGTATCTCCTATAGTTCTGAGCGAAGTCCCGTATGTGCGCAGGCCGTAGAATTTGGAGCCTATCGCAAGGCAGCCTTTTGGCCCCTGCGCATTGGTCGTCATGATGCCGCAGACAGCCTTATCCCCGTAGACATATTTTACATGGTCGATCACCTTCTGCCTGGTGTCGGCTGATATATCTGAATCTATATCAGGCATTGACACACGCTCAGGGTTTAAGAAACGCTCAAATATAAGACCGTACTTTATAGGGTCAAGGTTCGTGATCCCCAACAGATAGCAGACGAGCGAGCCGCCGTCAGAGCCTCTTCCTGTTCCGATACGATATCCTGCATTGTCTTCCCATCCGTTTTCTTTTATCCATTCAATGAGCTTATCTGTATCGAGAGGCGCATCAGAGATCATCTTCTTCGGTACTTTTCCGAGGAGTGTTCCGTATGTAAGGAACTCGCGCACTACAAGGTGATAATTGTCATATCCCATGCCCTCGATGATACCGAGCTCATACTTTATCCTGTCGTTATATATCTTCTCGTCAGGGAATCCGTCCGGGAACCTCCACGTTATACCTTTCCTTACGAGTTTTTCTATATCTTCCCTCGGATGGCTGCTTGCCTCCGGATAATGTTTTTCTGTTTTAAACTCAACATTACATTTTTCGAATATCTTTACGGCATTTATGAGTGCCTCGAACACTATATCCTCAGGCAGGATTTCAGACAGGGCCTTTATCCTCTCATCTGTCGTTTTCAGGTAAAGCTCTCTGTCCGAAGGGGATGGTTCCTCAAAATTTTTCCCGAACCGGAGAGATCTTATGAGGCATCTCCTTAAGATATCATCCTCTGAATTTGTCAGCATATGTACATCGTTCGTGGCAACGAGGGGGATCCTTAATTTCCTTGCTGCTTCTGCTACAACAGGGAAACAGATCTTTTCATCCGGGATGCCGTGGTATTGTACCTCCGCGTAGACATTTCTTCTGCCGAATGCCTCAGCATAGCTTAAAAGTTCATTCTCAGCCCTTTCTTGCATTTGCTCTCTGGATAGGGAGGATGCTCTGTATCCTTCTATCTCCTGCCTGTATTCTTCATATTTCTTTACGCTGTCTGCAAGTGAGATGAGCTCGCGGTTTGCCGCGGTACGCTTTCTCTGCATCTTTTTAAGATCGTCTTTTACTCGTGCAAGCTCAGTCTTTGCTTTTTCTGATGCTTCTTTGTCTTCTTCAAGTTCTTTTAATGCAGCGTCTTTTTCAGGCCCTTCTTCGAGCTTTCCGATCTTCTTCTCACGGGAGCCGAACCTCATCTCTGCAAGCCTTTTGTCATCATCCCGGAGCATCTTCAGCTCTTCAATCTCACTGTCAATATGGGCAAGCTTTGCCTCTGCACCCTTATATGCTGCTGAGTCGGGAGACAGATATTTCTTCTGTTTCTTTTCTGCTTTTGCTATGAGCCTGTCTATTTTTGAATTTGATAAGAATATCGTTGAGATGACTCCCTGCATACAGGCTGTCATGAAGATGATATGCCCCTGATATTTCCTTCCGAATGACTTGAGCTCGTCAGATGAGATGACAGGAAATGATCCCTGCATGGTCTCATTTGCCCTTGTCACGATCTTTTCGATTCCGTGCCAGCCTTCATCATCAACAGCAAGGACTATCCCGTGCTGCCTGCCGAGGATCCTGCCACCGTCGATATACAGTTCACATCCCGGAATGACTTTAAGTCCTTCAGCCTGGAGAACATGGCGGTAGTCCTCTATAGATGATACCACGCCGTGGTCTGTTATGGCTATGCCCGGCATACCGAGCTCTTTTAGTCTTTCTGCAAGTTTCCCCGGGAATATGAATGCATCCTTGTCACTCCTTACATGGCAATGAAGCTCTGGCACTTCGTATGGAAAATCTGCAACTGTTAATGCCATTATATCTTCTCCTGTCCGGATGGCATAACGCCGCCCTTTTTATATGTTAGACTTGGAAGACTGCCCGACCATATTTTTTCATATATGAAAAAGAGCCCTTTGCCAGAGCTCTTTCCTTATCCCATGATAGTGCTATTCTTCCGCTTTTACCTGCATCCACTTTATGAAAACATCAGGCATTCCTTTTACAAGGAGCATGTCGTCGATCCCCTTGTATCTGCCGTTCCAGATATAAGGTTTTCCGTTGACACCGGAGCCTTTTACGGTATCCCAGTGTGCAGAAATGACCTTCCTGCAGTTCCCGTCAAGGACTGACAGGATCTTCTTCTGGTCTTTTTTGATGCCTTCCTGCTTCTTTTTAAGATGTACAGTAAAAGCATCGATACTCATGTCCGCATCCTCTGCATCACGGCTGTCGTATGCTTCTCTTACGGCTTCAGGGCACATCTGCTCCTTGTCCATATCAAAGCACTCAAACACGACATCACCTTTGCGGATGATGCCGCCGTTTTTTAATACTTTTGTCATTCCCTTGATGGATTTTACTCCGGGAACACCTACAACCGTTATCCTTCTACCTAAAAGGCAATAGGTAACTGTCGCTTTGAGTATGCCTTCGGTAACGACCACGATGCCTTTGGTGCTGCCTTTTAAGACTGTGCACTGGGCACCTGATCCGCAGCCGCCTTTACGGCCAGCCGATGAAAACCAGATGTATTTGCTGCCTGAACCGGGGTCATCAACTCTCTTCTGGAAACCTGTGACAGCACAGAGGTATATGGACTTCCCTGTGTTCACGGCCCTTACACCTTCAGGAAGATTTTTCAGGATCTCAGCAGACGGCCTGTCAGATGCTATCTTTACCGGGTAATATACCGGGCAGAGATAGCCCGATCTCTGGACTCCTGCACAGGTATTTCTGTCATAGGCTCCCTTACAGAAACCCGGAACTCCTGTCGTTTTGACAGGGCCTTTTTCAGCCATCTTACGGCAGAGCTCATACCCGTTTTCAGGAGCGGATCTGAATCCGAAGTCACTGATATCCTGCTCGGTAAGGCCTCTTCTCAGAAGATCTGCTTTGTGTTCTTCCTTGAGAGGGAGACATGAGAGCATTCTTCCGTAGCTCTTTGCAGTTTCTCTGCTGTCTACCTTCTGGACTTCAACGACAGGTTCGGGCTTGTATTCCTTTGGCACATAGTCCGATGCACCTGTACCGTCAAGGATCTCGTGTACTGCCTGACGATAATTGCCTTCTGAATCATCCATGCCTTTTGCAGCCATGTAAAGATCTACTGCGCCGCCGTGAGCGCCGCAGGATGCACAGAAACACTGCCAGTAGCCTGATCCTTTCGTAGGGTTGTACGAACATTTTCTGTCTCTCCTGCCGCATACCGGGCACGGGATATAGTGCTCGTTGCCTGATACAGCATATACTTTTATCCCAAGTAACTGTACTACCATGTCTGTAGTTATTGTATTCATAACTTTTCTCCTTTCATATCATATATGTATTGTGATGAATCGTTTTCATATATGAGATTTGGGAGATTTGCAGGCCGGCTTGTCAGAACGGGATGATCCCGCAAAAAAGCACCCCGGTCTCCCGGAGTGCCATACGGTCTTTATGCTGTTTTTCGTGTTTACCAGACGGCATGCTGCTTTTGATATTCCTTCAGCCTTTCCTGATATACTCTTTCCTCTTCTTCCTTTCTTCTGCGCTCAGCCGTCGCAACTCTTGCCCTGTGTGCCTGAAGAGCTGTTTCATCGGCTTCCCTGTTCTTGAACACAGTTCTTATCGTTACCATCTGTGCGTATGAATATACATCCGGCAGGGATTCATACCATTCCTTTACTTTCTTTCTGGCTTTTTTCTGGTCATCCGTTATGCGGACTACAGCAGCGTTTCCGTCCGGAACGGTCATGAACCCGTCATATCTTTCGCTCGTGATATCGCCCTGGATCCTCGGATAGTAGAACCTGCCGTTTACTGCTACAAGGTTTGTCCCCGAGTATGCCATGCCGCACATCTCACAGAGCTCCTTCATCGCATTGAGATGATATGCGTTCTGGTCTATCGGGTTTTCCATCCATTTTTCGTTTACAATGTCATTCGGCATCGAGAATGCCCAGTCCTCTCCTGCCCCTCTTATACGGAACACCGTATCATCTGTCGGCTTTAAGCACCCGCGGCCTTTTTCCTTACACTCGACAGCGATGATGCCTTTTTCTGTTACAAATGCCATATCGACCTCGGTATTTTCTCCATCCTTCGTCGGGATAAGGAGATTCCTTAAAGGTTCTGCGTTGAAGGCCTTCCCGAGTACGGAAGCCGTTTCATTTTCAAAATCGCTTCCCGCTTTTATCCTTTTCTTTTCAAGCTTCTCCATCTCTTTTTCTGTAAGCTTTTTAGGAGGCCTGTGTCTGCGTTCTGAAGCTGTAGCTCTTACAGTATCGATCAGTGCGTACACGAAACCGATGATCATCGATATAACAAATAGTCCGACGATGAAATTCCAGAGATTGTTTACGATAAATTCTATAGCATCCATTCTGTTATTCCTTACCGGAAAATCCGGCCCTTTCTCTTTTTATATATGAAATCTGTTGTCCTTGTATCTATCTTATCACTTGTGTACTAGATTTGGTAGATATTAGGGCCGCATTTTTTCATATATGGAAAACTACGATTTTTCATATATGAAACTGTGGATGCGGGCACAAAAAAGACCGCGTTTGCCGCGGCCTTTGTCTTAGTGAAGCTTCAGATCTCGTCAAGGATTCCCGACTCGACAGCTTCGTCGATATCATCGTACGACAGCTGTGAAATAAGCTCGAAATCATCGTCATCAGAATCTCTTCCGGTGCCGTTGTACTTCTTTGTGAGCCTGTGCGTCGCAAGCTTTCTCTCAGCTGCATTTAAGCGTCTCATCACGTCATCCTGCGTTGGACGCTTTTTCAACCCGTAATCCTTGTAATGATCATCTTTAAGGAGCATCTGGCATACTTTTTTTGACGACTTGCCGTTTACTCTCATCTCATAGATGATCATCTGCTCGAGCTCTGAAAGGGATCTGAATATCATCATTCCAGTCTCTTTCTTTTCCTCTACGCAGACGATGTCTTCCGGTCCGTCGTGGTAAATGTCTTTAACCTCGTCATTTACATCGGCAAGCGACCAGTGCTGACCTGCAACGTAATTCTCACGTGCGGCCTGTACGGTAGATACGCTTTCGCCGGATATCATGGCGAGCTGTGCATCAGTGAGCTCGATATCATCGATCCCATCAAAGCCTGCCTTTATTGCTGCCTTATTGAGACGGCTTATGGCACCGATATAGTAGGTGCTGATGTCGCCTCTGCACATATCCCTGTGCGCTTCATTGATGTAGCGCAGGAAAAATGTTGATGGCATCGTGCCTCTTGTCGGGTCGTAGTCCGACAGATGCTCGAGCACCTGTGCCTGAGCTTCAACGATCAGATCGTCGTATTCCGCATTCATCGTGCGGTTATACTTTTTAATCAGATCCTTTACTAGATGCTGCAGTGCTCTCCAGATAACATAAAAATAGTCATCTCTGGACACTGAGCCGTTTTTGAATCCTGTATATGCTTCAAGTATACGCTCGGGTTCTGATTTCTTCTCATTTTTATAGGCCTGAGTCAGCCTTTTGGGGATCTTTGTGTCTGCTCCCATGAATATTTCCTCCTTTTCTCATATATAGTTCCAGGGCTTCTGCCAGAGGTACGTCAGCCTTTACGGCCTCAATAGCCTCGACCCGCCTGACTGCTTCGTCAAAACCGCACTGCTTTATGTTGTGCCGGTTATAGCAGTCCCACGAGGAGGAAAATTCTTTCTGCTTCATTTTCTGCCTCCTTTTGTCCTGATGAATCATGTTGCACCAAAGACTTGGGAGATATTCATGTTCTGGGAATGGACCGATCTGACGGTCTGATGACTTTTTTCGTGTACCAATATATCTTCTGCCACGATCCCCTGGCCGGGATCCGGCGGACGGCTGTGCCGTCTTATTGCTGATCTATACATAAGCACTTTTTAGAACTTACATTCTTTATTATATCATCTTTACAGGAAACTTCAAGTATTTTGTTAAGATTTTGTTACACATTGTGAACTACTCGGCTACAAGTAGCCGGACTTCCTGCTTCAAGACTGGTGATAACTAGCACACCTTTAGGCGTACCCCGTCAGAGCCAGCTCCACAGGCTTTAGTTTGGGCGGTCCCCGCCCTACATTGGTATCAACCTATTCCCCGCACCGGAAAATGCGGTAGGCTTCGTTTATAATGGTATTATAATATGTCTGAGTCAATAAGAAAACGTATATTCTGTTCTTATTTGCTTCAGATAAGCACTATTTGCGGGCTTTCATCTCGGGAACTTGTTCCCGAGAATTCCCACCCGATTTCTTAATCGTCATATCGTCCTGTAAGTATCCGTCCTGTACAAGCATCTCCTGCATTACACTCACATCAGACGAGGTATCAATCTCATCGTCATAAAACAGATCATCGTATATCTGTGCGAGGGCCTTGTTTATCATGTCAAGCGACCTTTGTATATCCTTCTTCTGTTTTTCAATGCTTTCATTTTCTTCGCAGCCAGCAAATTCAGTGTACTTTGTGAGGAGATTTTCAAGTGTCGGCAGGTAATACCGTTTCATACGGCTCATCTGCCCTGCTTTTTCGTGATGGCGTTCAGTCTCTTCTGTTATCTGCGTAAGCCTGTCAATTAAGATATCAAGGGCATTGGTCATATCCTTATCGAAGATTTCTTCTCTTAGTCTTTCGAACCTGCTGATGTAACCGTGCAGCTCTTTGTCCTTTATAACCGTACCGGGAAGCCCTTTTGACCCTGCCTTTCCGGTATCGATGCGGTCCGGTTCTTTTTCCATCTGGTCTTTATCTTTCCTTTCATCAAGAAGAAAGCTTAAGACTGTCAATGTTATTCCGCTGCCCAAAAGCAGGTGACCTATTACTGAGATTACTCCACTGACGAAAGAGCATATGATTCCGCTATATATCATCATAGTAAAGAATATCATACTGTTTTCGTCACGTATCAGGTCAGGCAGCGGCATCGGAGGTTTTTCAAATGATTCTTCCTTTTCTTCGAAAGACAGCCCGCATCTGTATTCTTCCGGCAGGGTATAATCATCTGCTGACCTGTCGTTTATGCATACATCACTGTTCCTGCTGATCATGCTTTCGATCATCTGCGCAAGATCGTTTTCGTACACGGAAGGAACGGAGATATTAGAGCCATCATAATGCTTTATGAACTTTATGAGTTCGTCTGATACTTCCTGTGCCGTTCTAGGGTTTTCTTTTTCAGGATAATATATGCTTACTGCTGCGGCTTCCACGAGAGCCAGGCCTCCTTCCTATCATTATAGATAATATCCATTATGTCTGTTTCGCTGCTGATACCGGAAATGACCTTTATGGATTCGTCCGATGTCAGCCTTTCTACGACATCGTCTATGATCTTCTTTATGAAGATCTTTTTTTTTATGTGAAAGTCTTTTTCAAGCGCCCTTGCAGTACTCAGAATATTGCGCGATCTTACAGGCCGCATGGCAGAAGATGAGTTTTCCTGATCTTTATATAGATTAAACGGTACATATACCCCAAGTATTACCTTATGCCACGAGAATCCGATGGAACACATGCCATGCCCTTTTCCGTATCTGACTGCATCTTTAAAATGTCCAAGTATGTCGTCTTCAAACATGATCGTGATTTTTTCCAGAAAATCCGTATGTTCAAGTATCACGGCCTTTGCAACGTCGATCTTATCCGGGGTTTCCTTACTGTTCTTCATATATATCCTTCTCTTGTCTGTTGATCTCTGTTATCCTGATGCCTGATGCTTTTACCGCTTCATCCGTGTCAGGATGTGATACCGATGCTATGAACACATTGTCGTAGTCTTCCCCACATACCGTAAGTATCGAAAGGAATTCCCTGAATGTCTCCGCATCCATCACGGACATTTCGTCAAGAAGTATGATCTTTGCTCCGCAGAGATCGTTTAAAAGGCTTATCATCATGTAAAGGAAAAACGCCTTCTCGCCTCCCGAAAGGGATGCGTAATCAAGAAGGTCACCGGCTCTGTTGGTCATCTTTACGACTACGCCGTTGTCATATCCGAACATGAACTTAAACGGCACATCTCTCGACTCGCACTTATCATTACAGAAGTCCTCGAATGTTCCCAGATAACCCGACAGGACGCCCTTTCTTACTACTCCGCCGTCCTGCACGGCCTTTACGAGTGCTTCGTAAGAGACCAGCAGTTCCTTATCTTTTTCGAGCTTTGCCCGGGTGTCGAATGACTTCTTTTTCTCTTCAAGGATAGACATCTGCTTCCTTATGTCGGCGACGGCATCCTTATGGTCGGGTTTCTTTACTTCTGCCGGCTTTTCAGGGAGTTTCAGTTCTGATGTCTCAAGCCCCTTTATCTCACGCTCTATCCTTACCTTCCCGTTATACTTTTTCTCTTCTGCTGCATACTTCTCGGCTTCGGCATAGAGTTCTTTTCTTCTCTTGTCTGCCTTGAATATCTCGTCTTCAAGCTTCTTCATGCTCTCTGACATATCTTGTACCGACTTTTCGATCTCTTTCTTTGCCGGACCCTTGTTTTCATGACAGGTAATGAGAGGACTTATCGGGCATACCGGCTTGTCAAGGGCTTCGAGCGTCTTTTCAAGCTGCTCCTTTCCTTCTTTCATCGATCTGTATGCAGCCCTGTTATTTGCTATGGTCTCTCCTGCCTGATCATATTCTTTCCGGATGCGGGCCTTTACTTCAATATCAGGGGCCGTTACATCTGCATACTTTTCCAGTTCTGCTTTCAGTTCTTTAATCCTGTCCTGCTGCTTTCCGACTGCAGCGGCCATCCTGTTATACGAATCGACCTTTTGCAGGTAGAGACTGTACGCAGTATCCTCTTTGTTGAACTCGTCGAGACGGGAGTTATATTCTTCTTTCTGTCTGCTGTAGCTTTCAGGATCCACGGCCGGCGGCAGAGTCTTCAACAGTGCTTCGCTCTCCTTTATGCGCGCTTTGAGGTCTTTCCTCTCGCCCTTTAAGAGTACTTCCAGTTCATCGAGCGAGTCGATATCGATATCATCTTCAGGCAGGTCGTCATCAAGGACAGCCGACATCCCATCTGTGATGCCCGGGATAAAATTCTTTATGTCGTCACGTGTCATTTTCTTCGGGATGTATGAGAGGATAAACTTTCCAAATTCCTTCGGTTTCATGGCTGCCACAAGATCCTGTGATGATACAGTCTTTACCTTATCGAGCGGAAGGCCCGTAAAGCGTTCGAGCATTTCGTTTAAAGCTTTGCCCGTGATCTTATTGTCTTCATAATAGCACGAGTCTGTTTTATCCCTCTCGGAGTGTCTTCTGAAGTCTGCTGTCTCTCCCGACGCATTCTCTATGACCATCCTGACGTCTGCCGACTGCGACCCTCTGTTTATCATCTCTCCAGCCGGCTTAATGCCTGTAAGAGCGTATCTTATGGCAGACAGGACTGAAGTCTTTCCCGTGCCGTTAGATGACGACAGGAGCGTTATCTTTTCAGGCTTTACTGTCAGCTCGTCCTTTATACCCATGAACCCTGATATGGTTATCTTTTTTATCTTCATCTGCTGCTCCTTTTCTGTCTGCCCTATTCTTCACCCTGCTGTTTGTGGTGCTGGTTATCCCTGTAATCTTCTCTGTACCGGTACGCTCCGACTTTATTTCACTATCTGTGGCTAGATATGGCAGATAGGGATCCTGCAATTTTTCATATATGGAAAATGAGGGCTGCGTCATTACCCTTCTTCTGCCAATTCTCATATATAACGATTTATCATAAATTTTATCCGATTTTATCGGGAAAGGAGATCTTTATGTCAGATATTATCAAAGGCGGACAGATAGTCATATTCGACAGATACAGCACTTACGCAGGGAAGCTATATCAGGCAGTAATCGTAAAACCTAATGTGTATTATCACGGCGGAAAATACTGCCTCATGCAGGGGCAGTCACTCTTCTGGGCACCTTATCCTGAAAAAAAATTCTGGGATAAGGATAGGGTATGCTGTCCGTTCGCAGGTGGCAACATGCTTTACAGGCTGGATGGGATATTTGATTCCAGCCCAAAGGCGATGAAATTCCTAGATATGTTCGGTTACCTGATGCCGGATGAGGATTACAGGCTGTTCCTTCCGAACGGTGCGATGCTCCAGGACTATCCCGAGATAAAGCAGGCCATGCAGGATGAGATAACCGAAAATGTAGGATATCTTTATCTCACATCATACGGGGATTATGTATCCTACTGCAGCACGAGCGGCACCGAGGAGTTTATAAGCTATAAAGAGAGTATGTTTACCGCACTAGGATTTGCTCCCGTCTTTCTCATCGACGAGCAGGCCGTAAAGAAGGCCGAAAAGGATATACATGGACGCCCCGTGATCAGCCCCGTGATCAGCCCCGTGATCAGGGAATGGCGTGCACGCTCTTTGGACTCACTGTTCTCATGTCTCGCCTGAATCTGTACAGCAAAAAAAGACCGGAATATATCCGGTCTTTTTATTATGCTATTTTTGCGAGAAGCACGTCTGCTGCCGTGCCGTCGTTTCTTACGCAGATGTCTGCAAGAGCGGCATTTTTTCTTTCAGTCTCAAGAGATAAAAGCCTTAACGTCTTTTCAGTATCCGATAATCCTTTATCCGAAATGATCGCTGCGATGAGCTTTTCTCTGTTCTTATCGACATATATGATGACTGTAGGGAAATGATGCTTCATCCCTATAGCTCCGCACATATCAAGAGCAAGTACCGCATTGTTTCCGGCATCGAGGATCGCCCTTACATCCTTTTCAGATGTCCCGTAGGCATATCCGCCGTAACGGGTCTTTTCGAGGAAATCCTCCTTCAGGAACTCTTCTTCCGTGATAGTCGTCTTTCCCGCTACGCCGGGTTTTGTAGTGTAGCTTTCCGGTCTCACGAATGAGTGGTCCCTGGAGATGAGGTCATCGATCACTTCATTCTTGCCTGATCCCGAAGGACCTACAAATGCAAGAACTGTCGGCACCTTTATCTCCTTTTCTCTCTGTCCGTTCGATATGCGGATGATATGTCTTGTAAGACATAAGAATTCTGACATATCGTTTACAGAGAGGATCCCTGTCATGTCTTTATTCCACGGGCGCCTCATCAGCACAGGATATGTGGCCGGACTTGACAGAACATTGTTGATGTTGTCGTCAAGCAGCACATCGAAATGCACGAGATCCTTTGCGGCGCCTAAGATGATATGGCTTTCAGGCAGCTCCGGGAATGCTTCCATGATCTGCTTTGCCCTTACGCCCATCATGTCAGGGTACACGGCGGTGATCACATATACATCGGCGATCTCCATGAGGCGTGCCATGACCTTCTTCACAAGGTCTGTCACCCCTGTCCGGCTCTGCTCCCTGTACAGGATCTCTTCGTGATAAAGTTCCTTGATCACGGACGCTCTCCCTGTATTCTCCCAGGAAGCGATATCCTCCGTGGTGAGCGGCGGTTCGATCCCGTATCTCTCCGTAGCTATCCTGCAGGCAATACTGTTGAAGTGGGCGAGTGTATCGTCCCAGTCTATTCCGATCTTTAACATAATATTCTCCTTTCTCATATATGAAAACGTGATAAATCATTGTTATCAGAGATTTGGGAGAATATGCAGTTTTTCTGTTACTGCCCTGCCATACTGATCACTTCCTGTAAAGACATCTTTTCGGCATTATTCCCTTCAGCTTTGCGCACCGGCATCTTTTCGATCTTTGTCCGTTTTACCTTCTCGGATTTTTTATACTTTTCCTCATAGTATCCGCTGTTGCGTGAAAACGGATTGTCTTCGCCTGCCAGAGACACCGGAAGAAAATCATCTCTGCCGTAGAAGATATTGTGTTCTGCGTCAAACAGAAGCTGGACTTTCCTGCTCGGTGCTTCAAAGCGGTTCTTTAAATTCTTCAGCATCATGTTTCTCTGAGGGAGACCCATAAGGCGTTCAACTTCATTCTGTCCGTTCTTATCAGATGGAGATATATACCCCTGCATGACCTCATACAGATCAAGGGCCATCATGCAGTCTGCCGAGTACTCGAGGTTCGAGCTGTCGCGTCCCGAGTTCATCGTTATCGTGCCGTCCCTCATGGAATCCCTCGATACAGCCGAGATGGCAAATGCTGTCGAATTATACCGCACGGCATAGTTTTTAAGCATCATCATGGTCTTCTTGATGGTCTCTTTCTGGTCTCCTGCTCCGTTATCTGTTACGAGATGCAGGTAGTCGAGAAATACAGCAGGAGCTTCTGCCTCACTCTTTAAGGCATTCTTCCCTTTCTCTTCGAGATATGCCGTAAGCGATGAAACATCAGCACTGATGGTGTCAGGCTTATAATCCATGTATGGAAGTATATTCTGCCTGTACTTTTCTGCAGCTTCCATCACAGTCTTTTCCTGACCTTCATCCCAGTCATACCCCTGGAGGACTGAGAGTGATGTCATCGGTGTCTGCATTCCTGAAGTAAGCCTTGAGATACCCTTTGCATACATCTGGTCCCTTGACATCTCGAGATTTAAGTAAATGACAGGATGTCCGTTTTCTGCTATCCCTTCTGCTATCTGTTGCATGAGAGTCGTTTTCCCTGCTCCCGGGGCGGCAAGGATAAGATACACGTTCTGTTTCATCGGTCCTCCCGACAGGAGCCTGTCGAAGAAGGATATTCCTGTCGGAATAGGCCTGTAGCTTTCTGTCTTTATTGCTGAAAGAAAGCGGTCAAATCCTTTTTTGTCTTCAGAGCATACCGGTGTACCATCATCACCCCCGGGCACCATTTTGGCCTCTGTCCCGCCTTGTTTTGTGTGAGCCTGTGGAGAATTGTCTGCCGGAGCTGGTATACCTCTGTCATCAGTCTTGTTTTGTGATGCAAAAAGTGTCCTTAAATATGCCCGAGCCTTTTGTTCTCCTTCGGTCTCGATAAGGTCAGTAATGTCAGCCTTCTCAGGAGCATCCGTCCAGACCGAGAACAGGTTAAGGAGCGTAACATTGCACACGTCCTTTATGGCATCATATTCAGTCTGTGCAAAAACACGGCCCACCCTGTCATTGTCATAAAGGATATACACTTTCTTTCCTGCAAGTTGCTTCGTATAGGCATCAAACCATTTATTTCCTGCAATCCCTTTCGTGGCTCCGTTTTCGGTACACACGGCCGTTTTTCCTGTTAAGGCATGGAAGCTGTCGCAATCTTTTTCGCCTTCAAAGATAAAGACTTCAGCCGTGCCGATGGGGCCTGCAGAATAAAGCCTGTGGGGGCATTCTCCACGCCCGAGTCTGTATCCGCTCCTTGCAGTGTCATCCCCGTGAAGCCATCTGAATGTTCTTTTGCCGTCCCTGTCCGTAAACCTCGCTTTACAGAGCCTGTCATCATAGCTTTCGTAACAGTAGTCATATAAAGCTCTGTATGTAAGGCCGTTTGAGTCTGCATACCAATGCAGGAACTCGTCCCTCTTCTCTTCATGTGTCTTCAGGCTGTCTTTCCCTGACATAAGATCCTCCTTCGTTATCCCCAGTGCAGAACATATGTCCTGTGTGCTGCATCCGCAGAAGCACTTGACCGCGATACTGCCGTCGTCCATAGCGCGGACGCTCAGGCTCCTGTTCTTTTTATCATCATGCGCAGGGCAGAAAGCGGTATAACCGTTTCTCCCCGATCTTTTTACTCCTTTAAGTCCTGAAAGCAGTTCGTTTATCGTCATAAATATTTAGCGGGGAAACCCACAGGCTTGTCTGTGGGAGAAACCGCCTTTCACCTACCTTTCTTTGTTCTATAAGATAACTACTACGCATTTTGAGCAACTTCAGGTTCTTGTATCCTACAGATGCGTTAATATGCGTTCCGTCTAAAAGCCTCAAATCCATACGCCCTGTAGAACGTCTGCCGAAGATAAAGCATTTCTGTCCTTTCCACTGTACCTTATCGTACAGCCTGAAACCTTTAACTTCATATGGTGCCTGATTACG